>Ga0065711_1026624_pt1 | contig 64257 bp, 46 predicted proteins | sample Hoacrofraction12_FD_59098 | JGI IMG/M metagenome (GOLD analysis project Ga0065711, IMG submission 59098) | Hoatzin crop microbial communities from Cojedes, Venezuela - Epithelial fraction 12 v2 (version 2) | ecosystem: Host-associated > Birds > Digestive system > Esophagus > Crop | place... | reverse complement strand
GCCCGCGCAGCTCCCGCCGGCGCCTGCCCGCAGCGGAGGGTGCCGCGCTGCTGCCCGGCCCCGCACCCCCCCTGGGCTCAGCTCCCCGCACCCCCCCAGCCCCCGGGTTCGGCTCCCGCGGCTGCAGCGGTGTCGGCCACCGGCTGCATGCTCGGTGGGTTTGGGTCGTTGGCAAAGACCTGCGAGGTTGGACGGAGGGGGCACCAGGCTGGCTCTAGGGCTTCTTTTTTAGATTTTTGTTTAAGACTTGAGGTTGGTAGTGTCTCCCCCCGGGGCTGTAAATAACTGAGGAAACGAAGCAATGGAGGAAGATGTCTGTAGCCCTTGTTTTCATCCACTGAGGCTGAGACGGTTGGCTTTATTTGTAGCAAAAGTAGAGCCACCCATAAGCTCTCCTCGCTCCCTAATCCCTGGAGGCTAAGGGCAAAATCTCTATAAACTGCTCTGCGAGTTAATGGGGGCTTGTGCCGAAGTGTCTGGGGCTGGCCATGCCCCACGCCGCTGCGGTTTCAGGAGTCGCTCCGGCTTTACGGGCAGATCGGAGCGCAGACTCCCCTTCTCCCCTGTGTCACAGCTTGGTAAAGGTAGCCAAGCACCTGGTGACATTTTCCTGTCCTGACAGCTCACCTCTTTAAGAGCTGCGTTGCCAGACTGAGAAGTCTCTTTTTTTTTTTTTTTCCTCTCACTTCTAGCATAAGAAGAGGAGATGTAAGCCTGCTCCATCTACTCCTTTAATGTGTGAATTAAGCACAGAGGGAAAGGAAAGCCGTACAAACATCTGTCTTGTTCCTCTGCCTTTGCTGCGGAGATGCTCGGGCTGTGAGACGGCGTATTGATGCTGTCACATTCTGTGTGCATTTGGGACACATGGGGCTAAAATTACTGTGGCTGCAAATAAAGCCTCTGATGTCATATTGAAGGATGAAGCAACTGCTTGTTCTGTTTTCTTCCCATGCTCAGTACCTTTCCAGACTGTCAACATTTGCTGTTTCTGAAGGCTCTGAGAAAGTGAAGGAAAAAAAAAAACCAATCCGCTGCTTGTATGGCAGGCTGGCCCGGCGCCCGTGGTGGTGCCGGGTTGTGGCGGTGTGGTGTGGGAGCGTCTGGTTTGGGTGATAAATTCACCCTGTTGCCTGAGAGGTACAGGGCGAAAGGAGGGGTGTGTCTGGCTTTGCACCTCTGAGCCATATACGTATGTGCATACATACGGATTTCTTTATATGTGAGGTCTGTGGGTTTGGAGGCCAAGCTGTGCTCAGGGGGTGTATCAGGGCCGTGAGGCTTTGCACGTGCTTGTGGATGTTTACACACACAGGACACTGTGACAGTACGACGCTGGGCGAGCACTTACCTTACAGGCAATGCTCCAGAAGAAAAACACACGTGGCGGCACAAAAGGACTTGAGGGAGCGCTCTCTAGAAGCTGTTTCTGCTATTTTGTGCTTTGATTTGCTGCCTTTGTGGAGATCACATCATTTAACTGTGATAGTCTGCCAGGCGGCAAGAGTTTTGTTTAGTCCTGCCATTTTGGTTCGTGTCTTTCTGAACCATATTCTCCGAGGGGAAACATGAACTTGTCTAGACCAAGGTACAGCGTATGGGCTAGCTCATCTCCCGGGAAGGCTGCGCTTTCCATAGGCAGCGCTCAGAGATGGACAGAGCCTGGGTGGGTTTAGGGGGGCTGTTAAAATTCCTCTGCTTGGTTTCAGGCAGTCCATGCCTTTAGCAATGAGCTGAAGAGGCGCAGATTTGGAAATACCTTCTCCTAACAATTTCATCTTCTCTAGACAGTGTGATTATCCACAGCGTATCTCCCACGAGTACACTGAGATACATTTAAAGTTGCCTTCTGACACTCCGGATAGCTTATCTTGAGGCTTTTGCAGGCTGAGTATATTCTACAAGCTGGAAGCTGCTTGCACTGTAAGTGCTTTCTCCCTTTCCTCTTTATTTATGGAATTTGTGTTTCCCTTCATCCCTCCCCAGACCAAGAGCTTGGTGTGGTCTCCTTCCTCTTACTAGAGCACAGTTCTGGTTGACAGGGCCTCTGTGGAGGTATGAAATTACCAAATAATTTTGCTTTTTAAGGGAGGTGAGGTGGGAAAGGAGAGAAGAAAATTCTCATTTAAAAACAGGTGTATGATGCTTTCTTCAGGATTTGTTTCATAACAAAAACCATAACATTTTTATCAGTGTGTATCAATTATAGGGAAAACCCCTTTTTTTACTGACACAGAGAAGGACAATACTGTCAGTCAGTGGAGAGGCAAATTTTATGCCTCGGCTTGGGAAAGAGCAAGGCTGAACGCAGCGAGGGTGTGATGCCTTCTGCCAGGTGAGCTCTGCTTCGAAAGGAAGAGCCGTTGGCCAGTGTAAGAGGAGTGACTGGCGGATGGGTCCCTGGGTGCTCCCTGCTTCCCGTGATGTGCACCCTCCCTTCCCCTGCCCAAGCAGTGGCTGATTTTGACCATTTCACCCGATTTGGAACTGATCATGCTGTTAAATCTCGCTGCTTCAGATACAGCAGAGCAGCGCCCACCGAACAGAGACGATGGCCTCAGCCATGTAACCCGCGGCCTTTCCGTCTCTGCTAGTATATTCTGCTGCAGCAAAGCCTCTTGTCATGACTCTTACAGGAAGCTTTCAGTGGCCTAATTTGCTATTCATATACATCTGTTCCACTGGAGTCTGTCATTAATCTCCTGGTAGGTTTAAGTTTTCCCTCTTGTATTTACTGCATGGCCAGTCATCAGCGACAACTAAATGAATACGGATACAAAACAAATAGGAGGTTCAAGGGTTACCTGATAATTGTTTTCTTGCTAAAATGTATATTATGTATCTTTCAGTTAAGGGAAATAATGGAATTGAGCGTGTGTGTAGGCCCCTGCAGCCCCATCAGAGTGCAAAGCCTGGAGACAAGCACAGGGATGGTCCTCCACAGTCGTCCTGCGTGTCACCAAGGGTGCGGTGGGCTGTGCTGCTGGAGAGCAGACGGGCTTTGCTTCGCCCCGTGTAGCCCCAGCTTTTCTAGTTAGAGTTACAACCGGAAGTACTACAGTCATCTTCTAGAAATGGGATGGCAATTAGCCAGGGCTGCAAGAGAAGCTGTAAATGTTCTGCTGGGACTGCAGCATATGGGTAGAAAGGGGTATTATTAAGGTTCTTCCTGAAGTAAGATAGAAATTAAAAAGATATTTTTGTCACAGGGCCAGACCCTGAGTAAGCATAATTTGGCTCTGACAACTTCAGAGGAACAGTGCCAGTTAATACAGCTGAAGACCCATCTATGATATTAAGAAAAAACAAACCTCATTTACTCTGTGTCCTTGTTGGCATCACAATCCAACTATTAAAAAAAATGAAGACATAACAGACCAGTCCTGCAATCATGAAGGCAGCATACATCAAGACAGTTTTTTTTGCCTTGAGGGGTTTTGTTCCCATGTTTGCTTTATAAACACAAGCATGAGAGAGCCTTTCTACTGCAGGAGTCCAAAAGCAGGTAGAGAGGAAAGGCTTTCTGAAAAAAGCGTCACATCATGAGGTTGAGTGCTGTTTTCACAGGTAACAAGGCAGAAACAGAACTTCTCTGGCAACCCTTTCTCCTGCTTTCCCCCCAATCTGTCATGTCCAGATCACAGCCTTGCACGCCTCTGGTTTTGTTAGCGCAGGATGGATTACACCAGGCAGTGCCGTGTTCGCAAGGTCGCTCACGAGCGTTTTGACTTGCCGTGTGAAGAGAAGTTCTGGGCATGGGTCATTCTAGATGACCTCCTGGCAGCGATGGTTTCTTTGCTGCTGTGCCTGGGCGTGCGGCGAGACTGGAGGGTGGGTCAGCAGTGCTCTGCTCTCTTCTTCCAGGGCGCTTTGTGAGGACGTAACGTGGTGGCATGGCAGAGTCGTGTAGAAACTGTGCGTGGTTTAACGGGGCCAGTGGGATTGTATTTTTCACAGGCTGCTTGTTTCGCTGAGTATTTGGTCCCGCAGGACCTTCCATCTTGTTGGTAATTACCTCTGGGCTCCAACCCTTGGGCAGTTATGAGATGGAAGCTATAATTCTCCCCTCTTTCACAAGGGGCTTTTGTCTTGGAGTTGTTATCTGTCAGGTGCTTTAATATTGTCAGATGAAACCTGCTAGAACATTCTTCTCTGTTTTTTTTTTCCTCACCCACTTCAACATGAGGAGAGAGAGTCAAACGCTTGCCTGACTCCCAGTGAGAATACAGGGCTCAGTGGGACAGGCATTTAACCAAACACTGGTAGAAAAGCCATACATGTGCACACAAAATTTGCCTTTACCGCTGTCTGCTCAGTAACAGTTAATTTACAGCTCATTCCTAAATGGTGAATTTTAATACCATTTTCTTTCAAAAATGTTACATATAAATTTACCGTACCCAGTGTAAAAGTGTCTGCAGGCACAGAAATCATTATTGCTGGGCTGACTGCTAAAGACTGATACATTTAGAGAGAAAATATATATTCTTTCCAAAGTGGAAACTCAGATTGTAAATTAAATTTGTCAATAAATATGGAAATGGTTTCCATTTACCTCTTCTACCCAGCGCTGCTGAGATTGGTTGTTCCAGTACCATGTCACTAGGGTGGCAAGAGAAATTACGGCTCCTGCCCCGTCTGTGGCTGACAGGCTCCCGGTGTCGAGAGATCTATTGTCGCAGCTATAGGTCAGTCAGTTAATTGTACATCCATTAGCGATAGCAACAATACAGATTCTTCAGGAGCAGAGTCTGGAAGAAAGTAATTGGATTTAGGGAACTCAAAAAGACATTATGGACAACTTGCCTTCCTAGAAATGTGTGAATGAGGGAGTAAGCCACACATCAACATCAGGCTTTGGTTCCTACAGGTAATCATCCCACAGATGAGCCTCAGGTACACTGTGTGAATAGTGTTACCCTGCCTTTGTGTTGCAAAGGTGCAACTGAGGTGCATGTGATGAAGAATTGCCGTGCTTTTGGATTTTCCTGTCTGCATACAGGCACGTGAAAAGTTTATCTGCCACCTGGAGAGGCAGGTCCTCGCTTAGCCTGAAGCAGCACAGTGATACCCGGGTCCATGGATCTATCCGGTCTTCTTTCAGCCTGTGGCTTTGGCCCTAAGCGTCTCTTGGCTGAAAGGCTTGCACGTCAGTGTTTGCAAAGCAGTCTGCCCAGATGCTGCCTGCTGGTGTTGGAAGTTGGGCTTAGGAGAAAACAAGTTTGAGACAGACAGGAAGAAGGTGCACTGTGAAGACATAAAACTGGGTAATAAGATATGCGTTAGACCCTCGGGTCCTCCCAGGGGGACTGAACAAACTCAAAACTATAAAAAAATGGAATGAAAGCCCATCACTTTGATAAATGGAAAAAATCACCCCAGCATCAGAATAGAAATATAATTTCATTTTATCACCCTGCGGTCATTAGCCTGGAGAGCTGAGATCTGAGCTTGGGATGCCATTTGCCCTGACTGGGAACTCGCTGCAGTCACATCAGTCCTGACAGGGGTGGTTTAATGTTTTGGTTTTAGTGGAGTTTGAGGGATTTCTGTCTCTTGGTTTATTAAAGCACTTCTGCGGCTACCTGGAATAGTTGTCCTCCCATTTAATACATGCCTGTGGCTTTTAAGGTGAGTGGTGGATGTGTTTGTACGGTCTTTCTGTAAGTGAAAGAGCTTCAGGAGATTGTGCTCTTCTCTCTCCAGGTCACCTCGCGTCTCCTTTTTGGGACTCTGGCTTGTGCTGCCTTACCCGCAGATCCGTGAGGCAGGACCGTGCAGGATGGAGCCTGAGGCAGGGAGGGGTGGTGGCTCTGGGGCATGGATGCTGTGCTGAGAAGGCGCAGAGGGGAGCGAGGGCTCATTTACAGTGAGCTGCCCATCTGTCAGCAGCAGGCTGGCAGTTGACATGGTGACAGACACTTACACTGGTTTCGCTGTTGCTGCGCTCCTTTGCAGTGTTTCTGAGAGGCTGAGGAGCAATGCTGAGACACTTCAGCGTTGTTACCGCCTTTGGTTTTGTGGCTCTCAGTTCGTGCTGTCTCCCTCTCCAGATGTCTCGGCGTTCCTCAGCTGTTCATTACTTCTGCAGTCTTTATCAAACCACTTTTACAGCTCACCCTAATTCCTTGCTTTTGAATTCTCTCCCCTCCCCAAAAACCTCCTGTATTCTGAGACGTGCTGTTTTGTGTGCTGGTGCCTCCTGCCAGCAGCCCGTCTCTCTGCTTCGCAGATCCAGCTCTTTTCTCTTTCCCATTTGTCTACAATTCATTATCTATTTTCTTTTGGGCTAAGGAACGTAGTTTTATCTAGGGCCAGAGCCAAACCCATTTCAAGTCTCTGAAAGTCATCTCCTGACATCAGTGAGGCTGAGTCAAATCTGATCCAACCACACCGGCTGCTGACGAATCTCCAGCCCTTGCACCGCTTGGCGAGGTGCATGCTCTGAGCTGGAAAGAAGCTGCGTCAGAGAGCAGGTTCCTTGGGAAAACACAATGAATTTCTTTTCCCCACCATGCTGCTGCTACCAGCCAGGATCCCAGGGTGTGAGCTGGCCTCCCTCTACCTACTTCACAAGTTTTGTGTTTTTGCCTCTTTCTCTGTGCTTTCAAATACACAGTAAATTGTGAAGAACTGCGTGCCAAAGTCCAGGCTTTGGCTGAGAGTTAAACACCAAGAGTTAAACCCAAGCTGTCGAGTTATAGAAGGCTCTGCTTTATCAGAAGAGTGTCAGGCTTTCCCTCGCTGTGACTGCTATCAGTAATTAGCACACCCTACAGAGCCTGCTGCTGAACAGTCCACATGCTAAATGCTGCTTTGTCATCAAAGTACAGTAGCTTGTAACTAATTACATCCCAGCTTTATCTGGACCAGTTCTTCCTTTTAAATACACTTAATAACTCTGCCTTTGAAGGTTCTAGGCATAAAAATAACCACTCCAAATAATCTCCTGAAGACACATGCCACGTTAGGTATAGAGCTGAAGTAGGCACCTTGCATTATCTGAGCAAAACAAGAGCCCTGGACCACTGCTGGGACGTGGATGGAGAGCCGCAGTTCTGGTGCGCTGCTCATGTGTCAGAGAGGAAGGCTGGAGAGCCAGAGTTCAGGTTTTACAAGAGTCCTGTGCGTACATTGTCGTTAAAGGTGTGAGGAAGGAAAAGTGGACTGTGCCAAAAAAGAACTGTGATTTAACTCGGCAGCCACTGACCTGAATGGAAAGACTAACAATGTAAGGGCTGAAACTCAGCACTAGTCCCGAGTCCTCCGCCGTGACCTGAAGACCATCCATTTCTCTTCCTAAATCATGTTTAAACATTTCCAGTTGCACTGGATTCACAACTCTGTTTTCTGTCATCCTCTCCCTGACCCTGTCAAAAGAAAAACCAAAGAAAACATTTTGTTTTCCTGATCTTGAAAGTTCCTGTGGGATGGGAAACACCTTTGCAGAAGGAAGGGCTGCTTGGCACGGTGTGGAAGCTGAGTTGGAAGTCGGCGGCGAGACCAGGATTCATGGACCTGGTGGCTGGAAGAGTAAGTCTCTATGGGATTGTTTCAAGACTGCGTGCTGGTCATTGAAGCCAAAGCAGTGAAGTCTGGGTGCCGTAAGTAGACACTAAAATATCTTATAGGGCAGGACTGATTTTTGTTATAGCTGAGTATTTTTGGTGTGTATTTTTTATTATTACTTAATTTCCTGTTGTACAGCAAGACTGTAAACTCCAGCAATGCTTGGGATAAATGGGAATATGCCAGTCTCTAGCAGCAGTTTCTGTGTCTTTGAGTTAGGGAGAAGGCAGAAAATTCAAAAGCAATCCATGTAAGCACCTTGACAGGAGGGAGGAACAGAGCAGAAACGGGGGCCTGCGGCTTCTCACCCAAACGCGAGCCAACCCAAAGCAGCAGCGAGTGCAGTGAAAATGTCATGGCTGCAAAGCGCCGAGGAGGAGATCAACTTTAAGAGGTAGCAGAAGGGGAACAGATTATGGCACTTTTAAATTAGAGGTGTTAGGGGGATTCCTGGAGGGAAGAGGCTGGGAGTTAGAAAGGAATTCATTACGAAGAGACTGACTGCGCTGGTGCGTCGCCTGTGTCGCCTGGGTCTGTTAAAGCCCCGTCTTACAGTGCCCTCAAAATGCAGGTGGGATTGCTGGGTGTCAGTGACTGCCTGTTTGTCTGATCTCAAGTGACCTTTAGCAGAGGAGGCTCTGGAGGCAAGATGAATAGTTACACCTCCAGCATTTCCCCTGCCACTACCCCTCTAATTGCAGTTCAAGGTGTTTGTGTGGTCCTGACTGGTGTTTATGGCATCAAGAGGCAGGTGGGTTGAACGGTGTTGTTGGCTGTCAAATTGACAGTGGTGTTTTCTTTCATTTGAAACAAAAATGCGAAGGAGGGGAGAGCTGTGCGCACGACGTGGAGAGACAGCGTGCAAAGACTTCAATCTCAAGGGGCCTGTTTTCTGTTCATCTGCAGGAAATTCAGGATCAGCCCCAGAACTGAAGCAAGTCTCCTCATCTGTGGTGTGAACTGGGAGCAACGTGAACAGAGCTGTTGTGGATTTATGTCTGGCCTAACCCTGAAGGAGTCACTCTGCAGTTACATTTTAACCCAGCTCTGCCAATCTGGACTATCTCCAAGAGGCTTCCTTGGCTCTGCTGTGTAGTATTTTTCCAGCCATTTCAAGTGCAATTGTGAATGGATATCGATATGGAAAAATCAAATGAGTAAATTCAATGTATGTGAAAAATCAGAAAGCCAACACACGGGAGGACTGAACGTGCATTCCTTTATCCAGCTGTGCTGATGTTCTTCTTGCTGCAGTTCCTGCTCTGCCAGGTTTGTGACAGGCTACCAGCCCTGCAAAGTCCAGACCTGAGGATGCTTTGCTGTGGTCCTTCAAGCCTATTAATCTGTGGCCATTCTGCCGGCTCTTCCTTGGCTGAGAGGGTGCCAACGCCATTGCTGCAGCTGCGTGCTCAGTGAGCAGGAGGAAGGTGACCATGTCTCATGGGCTTCCCACAACAGCTTCCTCTCAAATCCCTTTTTAATCATGTGAATTCTCACCTACATCAAACCCCAAATTCTGCAAAAAGTGATTTTTTCAGTGGCTCCAGACCCAAGCTATCATCAGATCTGTTTCCCCAGTAAAAAGGCAGTAAAATGTGTCAGTTTTCAGCTTTAGACAGAGTTGACGATTTGCACAGTTTGTAACTTGCCACAAAAAAAAGATTGTTTTGTCAACACTCGCATATGGTGGTTCATTCGGCTGTACCAGGACACAATTAATTATCTGAGTCTGCTGTCTATCTGTCAGAGCACCGTAAAGAAAAGTTTTGGGATGCATTGTTTGTTTAATCTATGGCGGCTTTTGTTTGCTTCAGAATGGTGGATATCTTTTCTATTTTTTTTTGCTTTTCTTATCTTACCTATTTCTAAAGCTTTAATTTCTATAATCCGAATGGTGTCTTTTCTCTTGTTGCTGCTGATCAGTTATCCACCAGAGATTATGTTGTTTCAGACAGAAAGGCAGCAGTGAATGCCCCGCAGCAGCGGAGCCGGTGGCTGCAGCAGTCGGCTGGGGCTGGGAGGCGAAGCGTGTGGCTGCGGTCGCTTGAGGATGGGCTCATCCCGGCTCCCCGTCAGCGGTTACCGGAGATCCTGCACGCACGGAGTGAGCTGGGCTCGGCTGTCCCTGAGTCAGTGCATAACGACCTCCAAGGTGTGATTCAGCCCCGAGTCTCTGTCTGTCTGTCTGCTGACTACAGCCTGGCCCAGCGTGGCTGAGCACCAGACCCTGGGTGCCTGTGGGCAGGAACGGGCAGGGAGAGGGCTGTATGCCGCTGGGATGCGTGGTCCTGGCTCCAAGGGCAGAAGGGACAGGAGGAGCGAGGGGCACAGCTAGATGAAGCCATCGTATGAGCTGCCACACAGACAGCAGAGCTCGGGAGGGCTGCCTGCCATCACCCGGCCCTCGAGGAGGTGGCACCCACTGCAGCCCTGGCTCAGCGTGTCCCAGCAGCATGCCTGTCCTTCTCCACAGCGGTGGAGGAAAGCTGGGGCACTTGGAGGCTCTTCCTAGACCTTCTGCCTTCTTGCCTGCAGACCATGGGAAGACTGTCCCCGCACCACGGCGTGCCTTCCTCCAAAAGGAACATCTGATGCGCTGCGGCTCTGGGGCCACTGCGGTGTTTGCAGAGCACTTTAGAAGCTGTGGAAGTGCCAAGTATCCTTATGGCTGCTATTAGAAATGCTGCAGTCTCCACAGCCAGGTAGCGTTCGGGTCAGGAGAGCTTTGGCTGTATTCTCCAGGTGGCAGCTGCTATAAAGGAAACAGATGTTTTGTTACAATTTCTAAGGACCTCTAATAGCTTTGTCAGATCTTGGGAACAGAGGGCTAAGGTCAGCAGTGAGTTGCCACAGCCAGTGCTGCAGGACTGATTTTATCATGAGAAAAATGACTGTTTATTAGTGCTGGGGAGAGCTGGGAAAAATATTTCCGGGGGGAGGGGAAGTGTTTGTGAGTATTGGCTTGCTATGAAAGCCGTGCGTGGACTCGGCCGAGTCTGGAGCTCCCTGTTAGCAGCTGCCCGTGAAGCCCGAGAGCAATGAATGTTTTGTTTCCAGAAGTTTCTTAGAAAGAGATCCACTTGCACTTGGCAGAACGGGGACAGGGGGACCGTGGCTTCCTTTGCGTCGCTGGGGATTGTGTTCTGGTGCGTGTCGCTGGGTGCCAGGCTCACCAAATCCAGTCCCTGCCTGCTGCAGGCGCTGGGCTGTGTAAGTGCTGGTAGGAACAAAAGGGCATTAGGGACTTTCATCTTCTCTGTCAAGAGTAGGTGTCCCCCCCTTTGCTTTTGGGGCTAACTCAAGGCCAGGTCACCCCTCAGTTACACCTGAGGTCCTGCAGTAAACTGACACTTTGAAAATTATAATAAAACGGCCCCACACAAGGCATGTTTTCCAGATCTTTGTCTGGCTTTGGAGTCAGGCTCTCTACGTGTTTGCCACATGTTTTGCTTCCAAAACCTTCGTGTCAAGTCTTGGAAGTTTAATCATCTGTATACAGATTTTGCTTAGCTCAGGTCTTTATTTTCTCCTTCCATTCAGTTTGTGTTACACCCTTCTACGCAGGATATGAATTTTGTTTTTAACCAGCTTCTTTTATCCGTGAGACTTGAATGCCAGGCACCTGGTGGCAAACTGGGTGGCCACAGGCTGGGAACAGTCAGCGAGTGAGTTCAGAGGCAGTCAAAACATTTCATCTGTTCAAAGATAGCTGCAGTCCCAACTACCGATATTTTTATTAATGGTTCTCATAAAAACTAATAATATTTAATTAAAAAAAGTTAAAAAGTAAATCTTTTATAAGCGGCGTTTGAAGGGTTTCAGTTCAAGCTGCTGAGGAGGTGGCTGTCTCCGTGCATCCTCCCTAGCAGCGCACGCTGGTGTAGATGTGGTGTTGCCTGTGCTGGCTCAGAGCAGCGGTCAGGGTGTTTTCTGTCTCTGCGGGGCGATTGGTGTCGTTGCTTCAGAGGTAAAAAGTGGGACTTCTCACGGAGAAGCGTGAGCATCTGGTGTTCCTCCGGACCCCGCCTCGGGTGCTCGCAGGGGGAACGGGAGCTGGGACAGTGGAGCAGCTCACTCCAGGGGGTCTTGCTGTTAAGCCTTTGGAAATGGAGCATCTTCTCAACGCTGAAATATAAAGTTTGCTATCCTGTCCCAAACTTTTATTGTTACTAATTACAACTCTGGCTATTCTTGTTCTCTGCACAAATATTGAGAACCATTTAAATCTATTTATGTTCAGAAAGGTTGTACTACTGGAAGGCAGGGCTTTGCATTACAGAGCAGTTTGCTGCACAGGGTGGCTAGAGTTTGCTAGGATGCCATGACACAAGTAGTGTGGCAGTACAGGGGTTGAAGCAGAGAGTTTTACAGCTGTTAAAAGGGCTTTGGGTTTTTTAATTCTTTATTTAAGTATCTAGCATTGAACATCTGAATTACGATGCAGCTTTGCAGGTCTGTGTTCTTGGTAGGCTTTTTGTTCCACAAAGTTTAACAAGTTTTATGAGACCATGAAAACTTTTGCATCCACAGTATTCTGCAGCTTGGAGAACTTCAGTTCTACTTTTTTTTTTTTTAAACTTTTTTGTTTCAAAAAAAGGCATCTCCTTTTCTTGGTTTTCAGTCTGGATGGGAACTGAGCGGTAGGGGAAAAGCACAGTCTGTTCCCTCCATGTTTTCAGGCTGCACAAACCAGGGAACAGCCCCTGAGGTCTCAGCGGTCTCTCCCAAGGCACTTGGGCTGGTTCAGCAGCATCCCCACCCTCCTCTCTGTGCTGCACCCATCATTGCAGCCCCGCAGCTGCGGCTCTGCGGGACTGATGCAGCAGCGAGCAAGTGCCCCCCCGGTGAGAAAAGCAGCATATTTGTAGAGCCACAGACAGCACTCACCAGCTGTAGTCACAGCCAGACTGATCTTTAAGATAAATGGTTATTTAAATTGCTGGATCTCAGCTGCTGTGGGAGCTGCACACCTCAGCTTAGCATGCTAAATATACCTTATTAATTGCCTTGCTCTTTACATACACCGGAGGCTGGTGCATCGTTAAATACATCAAGAACATTTATTCCTTGAGGTTTTGTTTCTTACTGAAGTATTCCAGTTCTTAACGGCTCCTCTGGTTGGGATCAGGTTGGACCTGGAATATTGTAACTTGTCCTGTTCCCTTCCTCCCCAAAGCACAGCACTACAGCGTCCTGGTACCTGTATTTAAGTACATCATGCTTGTACAAAGCAGCATCGTTAGACTGGAGGAGTAAATACCCTCTGAAAGTATTTAGTTCTGCTATTTTTCTGTATTGCTGCATTATCTAAAGGCTACGGCTGAGCTTGCTCTTTGCGTTGTGCAGAGGGAGAGGCAGCCTCCCAAAGTGCAGTTTGTGGTTGAAGGAGGCGGTTAGACAAGTGTCAGGGTATAGCCCATATGCGGGTCAGAAACCGAGACCCTTTCATTGAAGACAATTCACCGCGTGACTCGTTTCAGAAAGCCCAGGGAACAGAGCCCGAGTCCAATTTCTTGCTTATCGCCTTCGCTGTAAGTCTGGAGTAGCTGCTGGAGTTGCTGCTTTCAGCCCAGCGTGTAATTGGCCCAAGAAGAGGATCTGAGAGGTGATCAGCCACTCCAGAAACCCACGCTGCGCTGGGTTCCGAATGGAGCGTGTCTTTGAGTAGTTTCACGCGCTCTTTGTGGGCCTGTCTGCATCCACAGGAGAGGACAGGAAGGGGCTTTCAAAGGGGGATGGGAGCTTCTTCTGCGTTCTTTTAAAAATATCAACCTGTATACATAGTGCTCTTTCTGATGGGAGCAAACCTATGCTGGAGGATAACCTTGGTTTCACTCTGTATCACCAACTAGAAGCGTTCTGGGGGATGGGCTTGCTTCACTTAAAGTAGGAAAAAAAAACCCCTTCTCGGCTCCGAATAGTGTGTTTTTTATGGAGATCCTCTTCCTTTTTTACAGCCCTATTTGTTTTTGCTGTAAAAGATGGTGAAGCACCTTGCACAGCAGTATTAGTTACACACACCAGGTTCAGCCAAGCCCTCTGTTCCCTTCCAGTGCCGCAGTACGGGGGGAGCTGTGCACTGGGCTTGTAAAGAGGGCTCTGCCACAGGACGTGGCCGGTGGGCTCGGGGGGCCCTCACAAACACGTTCCTAGGCCAGGCTGCAATCAGCCTCTGGAGCACGTTGCGTTTGCAGAACCTCAGCCCCTTGGTAGTCTTCTTTAAACAACTGATTCCTCCAGGCAGTTTCTAGTCTGCTTCCTTCCCTGACTGCATTTGGAAAGGGAAACACAACAGCAATCACCAGGCAACACGTTATTGTATAATTCATGCCCTGTAGTTGAGAGTGATTGAGGTGGAGAAAAGGAAGAGAAAAACCCTGCAAAATTCATCACAGCTTCGACACCACGGAACCTCACGGGATTTGGGGTATTGTGGCTTTAATCGGAGCTAACAGGTCCCTGTTGCCTGAGAGGTGTCTGAGAGGATGCGTGGAACGGCCGCGGTTCCCTGCCTGGAGTGCTGGGCCGAGCCGAATCGCCGTGCCTGGTGCAGGGCTCCGACGAGGCAGTGCCTGTCGGCGGGGAAGCCCTGGGAGGCAGCTGCAGCAAGGACCTACACGGTGACACGCCGCTTCTGCTCTCACAGCCTCTCTTTACGTTTGCTCTGCTGTGTCTGTTGAGGCTACAGACCGTGGGCAGAGGCTTTCCCACCCGTTGCATTGCTTCCTGCAGGGGAGACTCGTGGCGTCTCTAATGTCGGTGGTTGCTGAATACTTAGGTGGAAACACAAAAGAATTATTGCAACCTATTTTAGCATGGACATATTGTAAGCACAGCTTCTCAGTTCAAGGCAATGATTTAATTGTTGAATGCTATTTGGTGTTACTTTGTTTTTCAAAGCAGACAGCTTTTGTACTTCCCTGGTTTTTAGATAGGGAGGGAGATGCCTATCTATCCAAAGTATTTATAGGTCCCATTATCTTAGGACCTGATATCTTATGTGTTTATCCTTGCACTGCCTATTGGTTATTAGGCATAGTTGTTTTTCCACTTTGCAGGGTTCGAGGAGAGGGGAAAGTAAATGTAGACTGCTTAATGGCTTCTTCAATGAGAAGCCTGAGGTGCAACAACAGTCCTGCATTTCCTAGAGCCCTCTAGCTACGGAGTCGTCCTCCTTCTGCATGGAAATCGCTAAAGCTTCAGTCCTGTCACGGAGTCTTCAGGTACAAATCCTATGGCCACAAAGAACAAAAATAGTTTTGCTGAGGCCTTCTTTCAGAAGTCCTGCTGTTTAACAGAAGGGCCATTGTATGGCTTCCGTATTATTTTCCCCTGTGCTAGCCTGTCTGCTTCGTGGCCGTGTCCAGCCGTGCTGTTGAGTGCCACCAATTTCAGCGTGACTCCCCACAGGCGCAGGGGGTGGCTATGGGTGCATCAGTTTTCTGTCAGGGGTCTTTAGTTTCCCCTCTAGTGATGGTTGATGGCTGTGTAGGACAGTGCAGAAGACGGCCTCATCACCATCAGCGGAGTGCTGGTTATGTACTGTCTTTAAAGCATGATTGTCAGAGCCCGTAAAGTTGGACAGCGAGTGAAGGACGAGCGAGGCTGAGCTAATACAGTCTAATTAACTTCCGTTGCAGGCTGTATTGTCTTCTGTGCTCAAGCATAGTTTCTTCCAGATTTAAATTGATTATGAATATCAGCATGATGACAAAATGCTGCTTTTGAAATCAGACTTTTCACAGTAAATGGTTATTTGTTTTTCTGCACAAAACATTGGCTTATCTAGGGTGATATAATTCTCTCTCTCCCCTTCCACCTTCACTACTGCCTGATTTGTGCATGTAGTTTAATTAAAATCATACAGTATTTCCACAACTTGGTACGTCTCTGCTGCTAGCCTTATATTTGATTTATATACAGCATTCCAGTGAAACTGCCTGGAAAAATTAAATAGACGTGAATCAACTTGCTGCAGGCTTTTGAAATCAAACATTTCACAGCTAACTCCCTGCGGACATCTCCTTTCAGCCTGATGCAGGATAAATGTTACTGTAAGCTACTAAGCACAGGGCTATGTCAAAATGCAGTCACTAGGTTTGGGTTTTATAATTGTAGTTGTTTGCCAAATCATAGCTTAGGAGCCAGGGAGCGCTTTGATTCATTACTTATGATTATATGATTATCAAGAAAAGAAAACCATAACTACTTGAGCTTATTAGACTTCAATTTTTTGTCTCGGCCTTTGGAATGAATCTAAACCAGTGGCAAATGTCAGATGTTTGTAAAAACAGTTTCAGTATAACTGTGTTTGATGAAGCTATTGTAAATGTTTTTTCTGTCTGTGTTTTATGTGGAGGTGTAAGCTGTTAGCTCTTGGATAGATACCTACTCTTAGGTGAACTGCAGCTCTTTTCGGAAGCTTAGTACATCGTAAACAAAGTTAACTCCTTATCGGAATCTCAGCTTTAGTCTGTATCAGGGTGACTTAAAATAGACCAAAGCAAAGTATCATGCAGGAGAAAACCTGAAAAATATTGGTGCTGTTATTCCATATTCATGTAGATGCCTTTCTCAGGACTGAGTATCCAAAAGCGAAAGCCAGTTCTCTGCCTTCCAGCACGGAGACTCAAAGCAGGAGCCCGCAGACCGGTCGTCCGTCAGCAGTGCCGTGCGAGTCTGCCACAGCCGGCTGGGCTGGTCCCAGCAGAGCTACGAGCCTTGTGCTGAATTTCCCAAAGGACAGGCAGCAAGGGGAGAAATCTTTGTGCCTCCAGGATTGTCTGCTGGGAGCCCACCGACTGCCATGCACAACTGTGCGTGGGGCTGCGTATTTCAGCAGAGCTGAACCGTTCTGGCATTAGTCACAGTGGAGCTCCTGAGATGTCTCTCACCCTTCCTGCCTCGTGCTAGATGGGAGTTAATCAAGAATTGCCAGCATTATGGAAGATAAAAAGCCCTCTGTAGGATTTGGGCTCAGCTGTGTCCTTTCAATAATTTGTAAGAAGTCTTGGGCTCTAATAAACTAATCACAAGGATTTGGGGAAGGAGGCAATGAATTTGTTTGTTTCCTCCCAGCCACAGGTGATATTAAAGAGAAGAAAGAGAAATTAATCCCCTTTTCTGATTTGTCTTATAAAAGATATGCAAATAGTATTAGGGGCTGATCAAAATGCCAGTGATTACTGGATTGCTAAGAGTGAATACTAAAGCAGTCCCTCGGAAAGCAACGCTGTTGTGGCTCAGAAGCGCCCGTTGTGAGGATGTCTTCTGCTGTTAGATAGCAAGATGCCGTAGGTTGGAATTATCTTTAAGGTCATCTGTGGAAGTACGTTGTCCCGTTGGGAGAATTTGACTGAGGGATGCAGGGTGTGGCCTTGGTTGGGACAGTTTAGGCAGACTGGGATGCTAAACGCAGTCGGTGCAAGGTGGGCTGAGCTCCTTCAGAGAAGCGCGGAGCGATGCTCGCAGGAGCAGGGGATGCAGTAGTGGGGGTTGCTCTTCTCTGCTGTCACGAGTGGGAGGTAGGAGAGCACAGTCCGTGTCTCCGTGGTGTTTTGCAGACCGAAGGCAGCAGTCTGAGCTGGTCGGATGCGAGGCAGCGCTTAGAGAGCCCAAACGATGGGAGCTGGTGGAAGGGCGGAACTGGCTTTCCAAACTGCCTTTCGTGGCTACGAGACCTCCATCCTGTGCTGCAGACCTGGCTGCGTGCGACCGCCTTGCAGCTGCTGCCAAGAAGCCATGCAGAACTCCACAGCAGAGCTGGCCGGCTCCGTAGCTCAGCTCACGCACGGTTCTGTGTTCAGCCACTGCGCCTCGTTTGTGCGTGAGAAACCTCAGGGAAGGGTGAAGCAGCGGAGGAGTAGGAAGGCCTGGAACAGGTAACCAGGAGAGGTGTAAAGGAGGAGCGCACCAGTAACGTGCCGGTGGTCCTCAAACTGGAGGAGCGTGTGGGCAGCGTGTTTGTGCAGAGCGCGCTGAGCCGGGTTCCTTGCTGCGCTGCGCACGGTGCTGGCGTGGTCGACGAGGCGGGAGCCAGCCGTCCCTGCCTGCCTGACCTCCGGAAATCCTGCTGCGTGGGAGAGGACCTGTCATCTCGTGTTTGCAAGTGCTTTTCAATTTAATACATTTTAATCAGAAAATTAATCAGGAAACACCAGTTCAGCAAGATAATTGAACAATGAAGAGACACGATAATTACTATTTAGTCTAATTAACTTTGTTAAGTCTTTATTGGGAACAGAAACTTCCTGAGTGAAACTTATTAAATGGTTCTCCTTGGAAAACAGAATCCCCATCAAAAAGCCTTTGTTCCTCTCACTGTTAGTTAGGAATTGGGCGCCTGTCCTTAAGTCGTGATTAGCAAAGGCAGCAGGAGGGGTTTTGGGAAAACTTTTAAGTTACCTTTCAGTCCAATCTTCTACATCTTCAGTTCATTTACATCTCTTTAATCCATTGCGCTCCCCCTGCGCTTCTTCCCAGGTAAGCAGGATTCGATTGCTGCAAAACCCGTGGGGCTGTGCAGCCCTACGGTGCTGCGTCCGTGTGCAGCGCGGCTCCCATCTCTCGTCTGCAGGCGTGCGGAAAGCGGGCGAGTGATTGGGGGTTATGGGCAGAGAAGGCTGAGGGGCTTGGCTTAGCTGCAGTCAATATATATGAGAGCACCAAAAGCTTTGGTAGGGCTCTGACAGGACAGCGCTGCTGGGAAGCCTCCAGCGCTTGACAGGTACATCAAGGGGTACGTGGTCCCGCAGGTCGAGATGACAGGGGCTGGGGAAGGCCAGGTCTGAGATGGAGAGGCATCAGGGTAACTGGGCGTCGTCAGAGCCATGATGAATATTAGTGTAGGGCCAGAAAATTTAACCTCCGTGAAGAGTCTTGAGGAACAAAACCTGCTTTTGTGTCTGTTTTGTGCTCCTCAGCTGTGACCTCTGTCCTTGCAGGCTCTCGGAGGACTCAAATAAATAAGCTGTGTTCACCGAAGAATTTTAATGGGCATAACGAGCATTATTAGCACAAATTAGCATGAAAGAGTCAGTCTGTCTGGTCTCTCCTCTGGTTTTGCTTTGCTTTGCTTTCCTGGTAAGGGTGTAGCATTAAATATTTATAATTTCAGAATGGAGGATTAAAAATAAATATTGAAATGAACTTGATTGGCTTTTGATCTGCTGAGAGAGCCCTTTGGCTGGCCGCAGTCTGACCCACCGGTAGCTTGTGCATTGTTCATATTGGCTTAGGTCAGGAAGACGAGAGAGACCCAGGATATCGACCCTTTAGGAGAAGCATGAAGGAATGTGATTTAATAATGTGCGGCTCGTGGGGTTATCTTCTCAAGACAGCAAGCTATGAACCAGGGGGAACTTGGGAGCTTAGATCTTGCTCTTGGTTTCAGTCATGTCAAACCTGAGACATCCTTTTGTAGCTGAGGGATTTACACCCACGGAGCTGGGCAGAATCTAGCTTCCCTGGGGACAGGAGTGCCTAAACCAAGCTGCAATCCCTTAGCTAGCTAAGGTGAGGCTGTTTTGTTTTCTGTCAGTACTAATTGCAAAGCACAGAAATACTTTCACAGTAGAGCCGGTCTGCCTTTTCCAAAATCCAGGTACTGTAATGAGCAATTTTTAATGAGAAAAATGCTCTGAAACAATGTTTTGCTACTTCTCTGTTTCTCACAAGCTCAGTGAGCATGGGAAAATCTCCGAGTGTACCGAGGGCACTCTGCCTAACTTCAGACCGTAGTGTTTTCATTACAGCTAGGGTACAGGATTGCTCCCCACAAATCCTGTTATTTCCTACAGTTAATTTGTGCAACTAATAGCCTGAGTGTTTTGAGTTTCTTGTCAGTGAATGGCATTGTAATTGAATTTCTAATTTATTTGGTCCAGTTTATAATTAAAATAAGTGCTCTCTCACTTATCGTTGTACATTGCTCTTGGGTTTTTCCGCCCATGTCCTGCTTTTGAGGCTGCAAAGCGGTTTGCGTTGTGTTTCGCCCCGAAGCGCGAGGGAGACAACTTCATTACGCGTTGTTTTTTCTGGGTCACCCAGTGGCGGTCGTCGTTTTGTTGTGCTGAAGCGCTGAGCGTCTTCACGACTCAAGACGTGGGCCTGTCGGGAGCAGGCGTTCGTGGAGAGTGCAGCCCAACAGCCTTGTCTACTTGTTTATTTTCTTCTTTCTCCTCTCTTTCAGTTAATCATTGTGTGAACACTGCTGGTTACTGCCGGATCGCTCTACAGATCTGGCAGCAGCATTTGCCTTTCACCAGGCAGAGGTAACAAATGTTTCTTTTAGAGGGGTGATTCTTGAGAAACCTTCTGATTTAATTTTTTCCTCCCATCATCTCCTGTGGTGTCGTATAGAAAATAAAATTGCTAGAGCTTTAAAACACTTCCCTGGCTGAACAAGAGAGTTAATTATTATTTAAGAGGGACAATTGGGCAAGGTTAAAAGCTGTGAAATAAAAGAGAGGAAAAAAATAAAAAATTGAAATTGCAGAGGAGAGGGGGAAGGAAAGAGATGATACTTTTATGCAGCATGTTATTTATATGGGGCAATATTTGCAGTTTCAAGTTGGAAGAAAAGTAGAATAATCCTTTTTCCTTTCCTTTTTCCTGCAACCCTTCCAGGAAAAATAAATTGCTAGTTTCTTCTTTAGAAGGAGAGCTAGGAACTGGTGAGCCCATTAGTTTTGTTTTAGCCCAGTTTGGTGGCCATGCAAATGATCTGACTCGCTGTGCCTTGAAGGTGCATACCATTACCCTTTGTGACGCTGACTGCGGTGTTCTGCGGATCACATCTGAAAACTGTTCTTTGCTGTGCTGCCCTAAAAAGTAAAATCCCTGTGGCAGCAACTATCTTTTGTCTTGTGCCTGTACAGCAAAGAGCACAGCACGTGGGATTCAAGAGCCTGATGGAAAGGGCAGGGGATTCTCTAGGCACCAACACAAAGCAAATAATTAAGAATATCATAAAGCTTTAATAGGGTCTTCAGCCTATTCTTCAAGCTAGTTTTACCCCTGTAGTCAGCCATCATTTGGCTGTGCTTAGAAGAACCCAAGGACAAAGACAGTCGTGCTGTGTAGGTCTGCTCCCCAGATCTTGTTCCACACCTTCCTTCGCTTGCTCAACACCCATGTGGAACTGGAGGTGTGTATGGGTACGCAGGCCTTGCTCTAGCAAAGAGCGTGGCAATGTATTTCCCAACAGGGACTATTCCTTCCTGAACTCCCGGAGCCTTTGTGTTTAGGCTGTGACATACGAGATTTACCTCACCTCATTGTTCAGAGCCACAAATACTTTTACTGCTCAATAGGCAGCAAGTCACAGTCTGCTGAAAAACTTGCACCATGCTGCTCCGTTTTATCCTGTACCCTGCGGAACAGCTTTTTCACAGCTGCCCGTGCAGCCTATTTCTTTTGTCATAAAACTTCCAGTGCTATGCCTACAGCACTCACCTACATGTTTAATTTCACTTCTTCGTAACAGGCAGGCTGCAGAATCTTAAATAAATGTTCGTTGGTCATTAAAGCCATGTTTACAGAGACTTAACAGCTCTGTTAGAGGCGTGGAACTTGCCCTACCGCATTGTTACCACATAAATAAACCGGAATAAGCAGCTGGTAGTTAAAATCTTTGTAATGCATGGAAAGCTGTAATTTGCTGATTAACAGTGGTTGATTGCAATTGTATTGCAAGATCTGTTTCCTAGCATCACGAGAAACCTGACCCATCTCCAAAAGGGCCAAAGGAAAGGAAAACACGGTTAGAGGTGCAGGAGAACGAGCAGCAGCTGGAGGAGTTTTGACCCCTAATGCTGGGTTGTTTTCGACGGAGATGGGTGTTAAGGTGCAGTGCTGCAAGGCTGCTGTGGCAGGGCTGGACGCTCGTGGTGTGGGTCAGCGCGTGTCTCCTGTCAGCACGGCTTTGCACCCGCTGAAGATCGGCTTCTTTATCGCTGAAGCTCAAATTCGTGGAAAGCCGATAAAAGCCGTGCTTTATTTTTCTTCTCACTAATTTCCCACTGCTAACGTGTTGGAGTTCCTTAGCAAGTCACTTCACCCCCATCTGTCTCTTCCTTCTGGGCTTTGCCTTTCAAGGTTGCTGCCATTTCAGGATGCTGTTTGCTCAGAACCTGGTATATGTGGTACTGCATTTTTACTGAAGCTTCCATGTACCTCTGCACTATAGATTAATATACTAACTGCCAGGATTTCAGCAGGATGTAGGTTTTCCGTTTGCATGAACATCCCTTTCACCCAAAGGTGTCTTCAAAGTCCTTTAGTCTTTATTTTAAATTATATTACATGCCTGCTTGAAAAAAGAGAAGGAAGGAGGGGAAAAAAAAAATGTCAGGAACATAAATTAAGCCTTCAAATGCATGTGCAGTTCTCTGTGACACAAACTTTGCTCTTGGGGTTTATGATGCTAATAAAATACTATTCACTGCTAACAGCTCTTTCCTTCCTAGCCTCACAAACTGAGACAAATAAGTGCATGTATTGAAGGAGTTCACATTTTATGTCTCTCTGCATCAATACGACCCTGCTTTATTGACATTTTTAGGTAGAAACTGGCTAGTCATACCTGGAGTATATTAACTATTATTTATTATTTGGACGGAGGACCTGAGCCTTCCTTGTTCTAGGTGGTTGTGCATACAGATCAAAACTATTTGTATCCCAGAGAGCCTCTAAATATTATCAGAGACAAGAACTAAGCAGGATAAAAAGATGCAGCGAGCCAGTTTGTGTAAGACGTGATGGGGAACAGCACGCACAGCTGCCATGAGCAGTGGCCTCAGACTGTGATGCAGCAGTTAGGCAAGGGTTGGCAGCAGGTTCCCACGTGTCGAGGAGGCACAGAGGTCCCTGCAGGAGAGCCTCACCTGCAGGCACGTTAATGAGAAAACCACATTAAATGGTCCTCTGTGTCCCAGAATAACCACTCGACTAAAGGGCTTGTATCTCTGCTGAGGACCTGGGCTCTCCCTTGTATGTTCTTAGATTTAAACTGTCAGGTACTTCCAAAGACAGTTATTTTAAGTGGTCAGCAATAATAATTTTTTGTCGTCTTTAAAATAAATCACGTTAGTAACTGCCTGAGCAGGGCAGCATAAGTAATTAGAGTCAGAATTCTGGACACATGTCCTTGCTGGCTCTGGCATGGATTATGAATTACAGAGCTACTATTTCTATGAAACACTTGTTCTTTTGTTGCCAAATCTGGAGTGGCCTGGTTGGGAGACTTAATCATGGTGCGTGGTACCTCGCTGAGGGCATCCCGGCAAGATCAAAATGAGTCCCAGACAACTTGTCCAGGAAAGAGTAGAGAGTCAAAGCCCATGTCTTAGAAGTTACGGATTTAAAGACTAGTGACATTTGTCTAGATTTTGCTTTAGAATCTATGGTCTTTATAATCCAAGTTCTCCCAACTTCTTAGACAACTTCACATGACTTTCCGTCGTACAGATAGCAATGCTTTCCTCTTGTTCTCTTGCCCAGCTTCTTGCTGACCTGGAATAATGACAAATGTCTGTCTGATCCAGAGATTCATCTACAGAGCCATTTGGGAAAACCGCAGTGGAAACCTGATGCAGAAATCAGCCCTCGAAAATGGAATTAACCTTTAGGAAGATCTCATAAGTAAGTGGCTTGTACCCTTCAAGATATTCTGTGAATCATTGACAATACGACTAGGCTAATTTAATCATTTGTCAAATAGATAAGGAAGAGTCAGATTCAGTTCTCAATCATGTGAGGCAGGCGGAGGGGGGTGAAGCGTCCTCTTCCCATCTTGTTGTCTTTCCTGGATTTCACCTCAGTGCTGCTCCAATGCGGACAGCCGCAGCTCTGCTGAGACGGAGGAAGTGGGTCTGTCCCGGGAGGGATGCTTCGGGCGGCCTGTAGTACATGATTTCCTTATTGCTAGGAAATCTCTGCACTAAATTTGTTCTCTTTTTAGGACCTAGACTTGTTTCTAAAAATAGAGCTTTATTCTTCATCTTCCCTTCCTAAAGGACAGTGACAGAGAGAGAAATGGAGAAAATGCCGTAAACCGGGACATTTCATTACCACATTCACTGCATGTCTGGGAGCTCTTTTGGTACAGAATTGCTGCATAATGGTGTTCACAAGCTGTAGCCTGATACACGTCTTCTTGGAAGCGGTTGTTGTAATGCTGTAGCCCCTGCTTTGGAAATTGAGCGTGACTTATTGGTCAGCTCTGTGACTCACAGAGTGGAAAACTCTTGGTTCCTTCTCTTTGCTCTGTGAGATCTTGGCCAAGCCACTGCTATGCTAGTTTTTGAGGCTCGAAAAGCCTCATTGCTCCCAAATCCACTGCTGAGCGGAGGGAGGTGCACTGTTTGAGTCCTAAAGATAACTCTGTGCTGAGACCAAACATGTAGCTCTCTGCAAGGCTGTGACACTGGGAATTGGGGTGGGGGGGGAGGTCGGTCCTCTGTATAACTGCATTTTCTCTGTTGCAAACATCTTATAACAAAGTAGAGAAATTATTCCATTGGTTTGGCTTTTGTTATTTAAGGAAGGAAATCTGACCGCAAGAATGCGTTATCCGGCAACCTGGATGTGATTAAGAAAGAGCCACTGTGCCACATGTTCCCTTTCTTCTCTTTCAGCAAAAGAAAAGAAAACAATTCAGAACATTCTGTTGAATTTCCTGACTTTTAAAAATGCAGTTTAAACCGAACTTTCAGGGGAAAAGTCTGGTTAAGATGCTTCCATATCTTTCCTTGGGATTGTATACATCTTGACTAGTTAATCCCAAAATTTTGGGGGCCCTCATCCAAAAGGCAGGGAAGATGTGCCAGTTCTGGGATAACTGTACTCTGCGTCTGCTCCCCTTGCCAGTAGCAGGGAGACACGGCGTGTTTTGGTCAGGCAGTATCTGATAATGGATGAATGCAAGTTTGAAGCAAAGGTGACTGGTAAACTTCTACCATCTTAACTTGGAAGTGGTGTCTGTCCATGCCACGTGGTGAAGATGATAAATTGCAGTGAATTTGTGATCTGGAGCCATCAAATTTCTTCCCTGTCTTTCTTAACCTTGGGACAAATTAAATCAAATTCTGCTGTGACGCCTAAAGACATAAAATTTGTTAGCTGTAACAGTATACTCTGCCAAGCAGTCAGAACTCCCTAGTATTAATTACTTTATTCAGCAAGTTAAATAAATGATGTGCTATCTGGATTCAGGGGGAAGCCACCCAGAAGCATATAAGGGATGCAAAGATATTCCTGTTAGTGAACATCCAAACTCCAGTTGCTAATTTGCTGTGGAGAGCGCTAATGCGTTCTAAAGCCGTCTCCGTTCCTGGGCAATAGCACACCAAGTGTGAGCATCACTAATAGGACTGCTTGGACAATGCGTTGAAATAATGACCGCTTGTGTGCTGGGTGGGGTGGCTGCTGGAGGTCCCTCTTCCCATCAGCTCTCCTCTTCTGGGGCAGCAGCACCAGCTGAAGGTGGTGCCCCTTCACCCCAGCCTACAGACTGTGTGTCTTTGCTCCCCAGCTGCAATTATTTTCCTATAGCTCTGCAGACAGAAAGAAATGTATGAAGGTCTCGTGGTCTGCTCCAGATGCAGCCAGGTGGGTCCAAAGCAACCTGATGCATAGGTTAAGGTAATCCTTGTTGCTTTTGGCATTGGACTGGAGATCTTTTGTCGGATTTCTTTCACAGGCAAAGCTGTGAAGATCATTTTTTTCCTACAAAAAAGTATCTTTCAAAGAGACCCAGGTCTAGGCTGGGAGGCACCAGCTGATGGAGAGTCTACCACTCCCAGGTTGTTCCAATGATTCATTACCCTATTTACAAAATGCAAGCATTATTTTGAATACAAATTTGTCTGCCTTTAATTTCCATCAAGAGATTCTCTCTGTGCTCATCTCTGCTAGATTAAAGAGTCCTCAGTATCTGATCGTTTCTTCCTGTGAAAGTGCTTGTGCACTGTAATCAAATTACCTTTTGAATTTCTTCCTGGCAAGTTAAAGAGATTCATCGTTTCACAGTCTTCATTCTGAGGCATTTGTTTCCCTGAGTCGGAGTCACTCGCGTGCCTTCTCAGTGTCCCATGTCTAGATATGTGTCTTGCAACAGTACGCAGGTACTGCAAATAGGTGGAGTACCGTCAAACTGAGCTCCCAAAGAGCCCACAGCCCGGTGCGTTGGTTCAGGTGCCGTGCTGACTCTCCGTGCTGCCTCAGGCAGGTCAGCAACACGCCTGGGACATCACACCAGTGCAAAACTGGTCAGAGAGCCCAACTGCCTGCACCTGGCTACTGGGGGGAAAACCTGTGAGAAGCAATTGTAGTATTTGAAACCAAATACCAAGTGCAGCAACACCTATCTAATGCAAAGCTGTTATTAATGAATCTGGGGGAAACCAGCCGGAGCGCTCCTCAGAAGTCTTGATTTGAAATGCTTTTTCACTGTTGCTGTGTCTCAGTCCAACTTCGATCTGTCATTTTTATTGTCCCCGTCCTATTTCTTTCCTTTCTGGGGGAACTTGGTGAACAGGTACTGTGGAAAGGGTGTTAAACAGGCACCTTATTTATTATCTTCATTCTTTTACTGAAGCAGCCATGTGTGGTATTGGGGATCCAGTGCTATGAGATCGGTCCTGCACCAGGAGCTGGGTGTTTCTGTTCCCAGGTGCTCTTCAGCCTGGTTGCTGGGATGACCACTTTGTCCAGCTTATTAAATCCAAAGCAAAGTTTTCAAAGATCTTTTATAATTTTTTATGAAGACCATATTAAAAGTGGCTATTTTTAGAAAAGATCAAGTATTAAAATGTAAAAAAGGAAAGAGAGGTGAGGTGGACAGGGAAGTTGCTCTTGCAGTACAATGCTCAGCTCATTAGCGCTCTCTGCCCTGAGCAGCATTGCACACTTGCTCTGGTATTAAACTTAATTTATGCTATGAAAAAGCAGGGGGAGCGTTTAGAAAAAAAATATGCAAAAGCTCAATCCTGCCAGATGCTGAGTGCTTTTGCGTGAAGCGCTGAGTTGGCAGAAGTCAGAGCTGCTCAGCACCTCTTGAAACACTTCTCCTCCTGTTGCTTTATTGTCAGTCTGCAGAGCTGGTCGTAAAGCAGCACAGGAGATTTCTAATAAAAGGAAAGTCGTGTCCAAGTGTTAAGATACAGATACTTCACTGTACAGAGCCATTCAAGAGGGAGAAATGCTAATTTGTCATCAATTCTATGGAGAAGGGAAAGAAGGTGTTATGGTAGAGGAATACAGAGCTCCTACACCCAGAAGGAGATGAGAGATGGTGGAGGGAGTAGCGTTAGCCCAAGAGACAGACCCGTGGAACGTCCCTTTGCTGCTGCCCCAGCTCTGCTCTCACTCACTGCTGTCCCGTGGACATCACAGACCCTGGTGGGTTCTGTCAGCGCCGGCCTGGGAGCAAACAGGCTTCCAAAGGAGCGTTTAGACCTGAAAGTCATCACTCGGAACGACTACCGTGCATTCTGGCCCAACGCTTCCTGGCCTTATTTGTAATACAGGGCAGCAGACGCCATCTCCTTGGAGACTTTAAAGCTGGAACTAAACCATAGGTACGTAATGTTGCAGCATACATAAGGCAACGCAACAGTGAGGAGGGCGGTCACAGCCAGCTCCCTCTGTACCTGCCTGATGAGATGTTAACTTCTTCCAGAGGGTTATTCGTGTCTCAGGTGGTCCTGGGGACATACAGTGCGGGGTAGGTGACTGTCCGGCTCTCCCGGGAATGGCACGTGGTAGATAAAAAATGCTTCTGGACAAAAGCTGCCTCCTACTCTGAATGTGACCCAGGACTTGTATAACATGGCTGTGATCTTTGCTGTAAGCTCAAACCCTAATCAATAGGGATAATTAACAGCAACGAGTGCAGAAGCAGAGGTCAGAGCCTTACGGCGATGTGACTCAGGTTTGCGGGGGCTTTACTAGCACAAGGCCGTGCAATTATCTGCATGAGGACTGCAGAACGGTGGCTGCCGTGACCTACAGAAGCTCTCTGCTCGTTCCGAGAGCCGTTGGCTCAGCCTCTCGCTGAGCAGGGCTGCCTGGAAAGGCTGGAGCATCAGCAAATGCAATCACGACTGAGGTGGAGGCTGAATCAGGAGAATAATTTCCTTTTTAAACCAGAAACTTAAGCAGCGAGTTGAGTGTTAGAGAGTCCCACAGTCCTTCAGAAGGCACCTCGTGCCTATAAACAAGCACCCCCATCTCTCCAGTACACCATAAAATCCTTCAGTAACGATCATCATGACAACTATAAACCTGTTGTTTCCATTCTCTGTGATTTATTGAGCTGGTGGAAAAGGTGGGGCTGCTGTTTTATTGGGATGATCAAATGTTTGCAGAGGGAAAATACAATCTGCATTCCTCCAAGGCTACTTTCATACACTGAATCATGAATATATTTCCTTTCCCATTAGCAATTTAACGTTGTAGGACACAGAAACACTGCTTCAAAGTGAATTTTTTTTTTTTAAAGTCAAGTCCTGACTCTGTGGGAGTGAATGTGAGAGCCCTTGCAGCCATGGGAAAGCTAGCGCTGCATCCTTAGCCAAGCGGGTTATCTGTGGGTTTTATTTTTCTCAGACAATTTTTAAAGTTTGAGTTTTTGTTCCTAATTGGGATGAAGCCACATTGCAGACTGCCAGAAGCCCCCACAAAACGGCATTTTTGTTCTCTGGACAGCTCTGAGAGAGATCATCGCCTGCCCTGCCCTCCTGCGATGCTGCCCACGTGCTGTGATCCTGGTGAACGCGGGGAGTTGAGCAGCCACGGCGTGAGCGGGACGACGGAGGAGAGAGGCCTTTGGTCCAGAGAGAAAAGAGGATGAAGGAAAACAAATCCTTTGTGTCTCTCGTGCGCTGGATCAGCCAGGCACACACAGAGAGGAGACAGATGATGCATGGGGCTAGCATGAATTTTAGCCTTGCATTATCTGGCCATTTCTCTCTGTTAAATACTTTTCATTATTTTCTGCTGAGTTAAAAGTCTGCACAGGTACTCTAGAGATACTGCATTTAATAGTTGCAAATGTGTAATCGAATGCAATTAATAATAGTAATTGTAGTAACCAGGATGCTGACCTAAATGTTTCTTACTAATTAGAGCAACCACAGTTCGGGAATCATTCACAGGCTAGAAGTAGTACTTTGAATTGGGAAAAACAAGCTGACCTCGATCTGTGACACGCGTCAGTGTTAACGTAGCAGTGGCCAAGAGCAGATTTTATTTTATCGTTATATTTCTTTGCGTTTTCTGGGAGTATTAGAGCTGGATGGACATAAGGAAAATGTTCCATGGTCATAGCAAGGAGTTAACTGTTCTCTGCTCTCAGCTCTGGGCAGAGGTGAGCTGAGGAAGGGGTGGTGGAAGTTGTCAGTGCTGGATTTCGGAGCTGGCCCTGGGAGAGGGTTGAGCTGGGAACCTGCTGTGTCCTTGTGCCATTTAGAGGGATTTCCCTTTCAAAACGTTTCAAATGCTGACGACTCTGTCATCGCTGCAAGATCCTGAGTGCCCCGTACGTTGTGTGTGTGCCTGCCTGCTAGGTCTGCCTGCTTACCGTTCCCAAATGTTGTCGGTTTATCTTTTTTATTTGAATGTTTGCCTCTGTTGGGTCACAAGGTACGTGACCTTTCTTCAACACAGATGTCAGCTGGTCACACTTCCAGCAAAGACAACGTGTCTAGATCCATTTGATTAAATGATCTAGGATCTGTCCCCTAAGGACGCTCATAAAACTTCTTCCATCTTACATCTTGTGTTGTCATTTATACTCCTGCAAAATGAAGATGAAACACTTCCGTGAATGTTAAATGAGATTTTCTTCTTGAGAGTTTATTTCTGATTTATGCACTGATATAAGTTGTTGGGGAATGCGCAAAGCAGAATAAAACCAGGCCAAAAGTATTCGTGGCTGTGAATCCCCGTGTTGCAGAAGCACGGCTGCGACCCCCTGTCCGCGGATTTGGGATGCGTGAGCAAGTGGCTTACCTAAGGACTGTGAATTTTGTGATGGATGGCAGCCAGGACAGTGTTTGATGTTAAGCACTGTTCAAGTGCTTTGCTGGACTGGAGCCAGGGAGCTGATTTTGCAGCCTTGTTCCTGTGCAGTGTCCTCAGCCGTGCTCGCTTAGCCCCGTGGGACCCGGCCAGTTCATCACCGGGGAACGTGCCACTTGGGCGAGCAGCGCTTCGCGAGAGTGGCACCCCGAGTCGCAGCTTCTGTGCGTGAAGCTCATCTGGACCATGTTCTCACGTACATTGGGTCAGAAAGAGGTAGTGTGGGCTAGATCCTCAGCTGGCGATGGAACTGATGGCACAGACCCAGCTGAGGACGGCTGTCTTCTCGAGAGATTCACTGTGCAGCGGGACAGCCCCCTGCAGAGTGGCTCTCCCCAAAGTGATGCCACCCACAGCCGTCCCTTACCCAGCAGCTCCGCGCAGCACTTGCCAGTTCCACCAGAAAAAATGTCAGCCCCTTTCACGGGGGACAGACTGGCTAAGGTGAGAGCAGCCCACGCTGCCACACGCAGCCCTGGGAGGCAGAGCACTGGGTAGCATGACTCAAATTGCCAGGGAGGCAGAGAGGTTGATTTTGTAGGAAAATCAAAAGGGAGCAGTTAAAGGCCTTGGCAGTTGGTTGCCCAAAGCGACCACAAACATGTGTCTCACCCTGGTAGGTCTCATCAGCACAACTCAAATGTCATCTGGTCCTGACAAGTGAGAGGAAGAGACGACTGCCCTTGCTGGAAAATAATGAGAGCCCTGCAAGGAGGGAGGGAGCCGAGAACAGTCCCAGGAGGGTTGTGTCCGATTTGTATTCCTCCTCTCCCACTTTTTTGTCCAGTGATATTAATTTTGGGGGTTATAAAAAGTGCTAGTTTTGCTGCAGCACTAGTATTTCTCTGTGCCAGGCGCTGTATAAATGCATGGGAGTAGAAAGCACCAGCCCCTGAAGTAGCTGCTGTGTAACCGGCAAAGGCTTCATGTGCTAAGCACTGATCCAGGAAGGTTTTTAGGAGATAAAAGTTGAATTCTCAAATTTAACACACGCTCCTCTGTGTGATCTCTGGGCAGTTCTCTTAATCCCTTTGTGCCTTAGTTCTCCAGGCTTAAAGCACATTAGAGGTGGTTTAGGTAGAGCTGATCCTGCACTGGGGGGATGGGGCTGTGTGCAAGGCTGTGGGAGAACAGCCACGTCAGAGGGGCAGGCAGTCTGCGTGGGCTCGGACCCAGGCAGAAAGCCGGTGAGATGCCCCAGACCCTTCCATCCTTGTGTGCAGCATTCAGCAGAACGAGACGCCGTCTCTCTGCTGGCGCTGCCCCTTCGGAAGGAGCTCGTCATTAGGCAGCACCCCTGCATCATCTCTCTCGGTCCGAGTTTGCCCCTGGTGTGATTAATCAGCAGGTCCAGCGCGCAGGCGGGTGTGCTGGGCTCTCTCTGTGCTTCCTTTCACCACATAACCACGCTTTTTTTTTTTCATTTCAAATACATTCCAGGCTGAGGCTGAAGTGCAAACTTAAAGGAACGTGTACAGGACAGCAGGTCGAGGCATGGGGCACCCTCTCTCTTCCAGCCAAGGGCTTTGTTAAATCCCCTTCACATCTCTGCCCGCAGCTGAATAATGGAGATCTCTGCCATAGAAATACGTACTGCTTTCTCACTGCATTAAGCATTGGCTTCAAGTGAATTTCTCTCACAAGCAGGACTAATAAAAGGACTAAAAACTGCCAGATTCCACTTGACAAATGGCTCAAAGGAGGACGTCTTCTAAATGCTTTTAGCATTTGCGGTGATTGATCAGGGCGAGCTTAGAAGTGGCTAACCTGTTGAGGTTTTTCAGAGGGGGGAATGATGGAAGGATGATAATGCTCCTTTCTTCTTGATCACTATAATTTTTGCTTTTGTGCAGATGGTGTATCCGGTGTCCAGAAATTACCACCTTTGTTTTGTAGCTAGCCCAGCCATATGATTTAAATCCGTGCATACTAACTATGCATCTATCTGTCAATTCACTGTCCGTATAGTCTCATGCTGGGAATCAGGTGACATGTGCTGTTGTTGCTGCTGTAGGCACGTAGAGAGCGGCAGCCTTGGCCCAAAGTGCTTCATGGGTCCGGAACAAAGGTCACACAGCCGCTCGGATCAGAGCCTGGCGTCGGTCACTACGGCCGGTTCCAGCAAGGGTCCGTCTGCGGCCACGCGCTTACTCTTCATTTAAACTGTGTCAGTCTCTCCTGCAATAGCTCTGAAAGCCCACGCTCAGCGATGGATGACTTTTGCTTAGCAGGTAGGAGAGGGAGCTCGAGCAGGGAGCTGCTCCTGCTCAGCCCACCGAGCGCCTGTCTCTGGGCAGCAGCTGGCCAGAGCTCTGGGTGGGCTGAACCGTAAAGCGGAGGGAAGACCTAAGGCTGAGGAGACAGATCCTCCGTTTGGTCTTGGAGAAGTCACCTCCTTTTAAGAAAGTCACAATTTATCTCTTTTAATAAAAATCAGGGAAATAATACTGCTCCCGTAAGTACTGAGTGCTTTGAAATCCTGGAGAGTTGCTGAATTTCCAAGTGATCTGGACTAACTTCTCTCAGCTAGACAAGACGAGACAGGGCTAGGGACCTGGGATCTGGTCTGCTGACTGCTGTAGTCATCCCTCAGATTCTTCTCATCAAATACATTTTCAAGCCACAGTGACAGTTGTTTTTATCTAAATAAACAAAAGCAGTTAATTAAAAGGAGACACACCGTGACCACATTGGGAAACCTGTCCTTTTCTTGCTGAGGATTTCAGACACTTCATCTCCCTGGGGATCACAGCAAACCAGGCATGTGCTAACCAGGTCCAGACTGTCAGGTGGAAGAATCGATGGCTCTTCCTTGAGCTGTTTGTGCAAGCGGATGCTCTCTTGTTTAATTGATGTCCTATTTATTGTTGAAGTGTTGCCCTTTTCTTTTTTTCTTCTCTTCTCTATTTCTTGCTTCTCTGTCCAGGCAGCAAGATTTGGTTCAATGATCGGTCACAAGAGATTAGCAAACACGCTGAGAACAGTTGCTCTGAAACATGTTTGAAATCAGGCAGCTCTCCCTGACCCTGGTCTTGTCTCCCTCCCTCCCTCCTGCCCAGCAGCTTTTGCGTTAGGAAACTTAAGGGAGACTTTCTGGAGGTAGATTTTTTCCAGAGAGTCAGCAGCACAGCTGCCTGATGTATCGTGTGCAGCAGGTAAGAGCAATTTCATGTTATACTCTTAAACCTCTGGTTCATTTTATGAATAACTCCTGTAAGTATCACTTCAGAAGCTTATCCAGCAAAGTAAAGGGGAAGGGACACAGACAGGATGTCCAGAAGGAATTGAGACCAAATTCTGTCTGCAAGTTGGATGCCTGGGGGTATTTTTGTGAACTCATCCAGGTGGGCTGGTGCTTAGGGAGAGTACAGCAGGGACAGGAGCCCTGTGCCTGGCACGAAGCCACTTTTGCAGCTTCTCTTGTTCTCGCTGTGACTCTCTAAAGCGCAGAGATGTGGAAACAGGGCAGCAGCAGCATGTTCTCAGTTTCCAGCTGTTCTGCATCCTCGCAAAGCTCTGCAGGAGCCATTAAGGTGAGATGTAGCTGGACTTCATTTAGCCTTCTGCAAGCTTTGAAGCAGCTGAAGTACAATCTGCCTTCTTTCAAGCTCTGCAAGAGACTGGCCCTGAGATTCAGAGGCTTTGGGTCCATGCAGAGTGTCTGGAAGATGGGCAAGAGGAAGTTCACCCCTGCCATCACCAGGGACAAGTGCTAAGAGCCACATTCAAAGACCCCAGAGGGAAACCACTGACGTCCCAGAGGGCAAGGTGGGGCCCCTGTTCCCAGGACTGGCTGCCAGCAGGAAGGTGTTAATCACCGCCTGGTTTGCACTCCCTGGAGAGGCATCTTAATGAGCCAAGGACCTACCAGCAGGCAGCTGGTTTAAAAAAAACCAGTGATGGGAGGAACCTGTGGCACACGGGCTGCTTCCAAGCCCAGTAGAGCACAGCCCATGGGGTTCGTCTGACCCCCCTGTGCCTGTGGGATCAGTCCTGGTTGGGGCTGGCTGCCGTCCCAGGTGGCCCGTGCAGAGGGTGAGTTTGCCACCGTAGTGTTGTTTTTGGTTTGATGCCACCCTGTCAGAGGGTGCTTCAATGGTGGATCATTTCAAAGCAACATGTAAACACGTTCCAGCTCAGCTGATCTGCTTGCAGGTCCCAATTGAGACTAGCAACAGTTAGTGTTGATGTGTCTACATTAAGGGGTCAGGACTCTGCTGTCCTCTACCCTCTCCTGTCAGCCCCCTCTCCCTGCGGGCACAGCACTCGCTCGGGCAGGAGGATGCTCCTAGGATGGCTGTGGCTGACCGTGTGATGATCCCAGTGATTCCTGCTGGAAGGGTTCCTGTCACTAGTCCCTTGGCTACTGCCAGAGCAGCTTACTTGCACGTGCAGATTTCTACATTCAAATGTGTGTGTTTAACTCAAGGATCTGAGCCCTAGTGATGCAAACCATAGCTCTTCCTGCTCTCAATTTTTAATTGTCGTGATAACCTCCCTCATTCCTTGCTGAGACGTAAAGCCTGTGCAGTCAGCTGGGATCCTCCCGCCTACTTCTGTGGCTGTGGGGACTTGTTCTGACTTCTGATCTACTCTGGAGAAACTATTGATGCATTTACTTGCAGTTGCTGTGAAGCAAATAATGTAAAGAGATCCTCTGGCCTCATCTACTCACAGTAGCTGGTCACTGAAGCACAAGCAAAATCCCTCTTTTTAGTTTTTTTTTTTTTTGTATAATTAGGCTTAAGAATATTCTAAATTAGTTGAACTAGACTGAAATAAATGTGTCCAGCTGGGCTTTGGCATCAGCTGAAAACTACCTAAGCTGGTGCAATTGCACCGTTCCTCCTGTGCTGGGAAGGTCTGGGCTCTTTGCGAGGAGCCCAGCCTGGTTGGGGCTCTCTGTGCCCAGAGGGGCTGATGCTGTGGTGCCTTGGGATGGGTGGGCAGCCCTGTCCTTGGGGGAGAGCTGTGGAGAAGGGCAGGCTGGAGGATCCTGTTCCATGTGCTCTGGGGATGGTATGAAGGACTTAATATGGCTTGAGCAGAGTGAAAAAGCACTTTGAGTGTTGAAAAGACAGAGAAGTGCCTGGAGGTGAGATGGGGCTGTTGCTTGCTTTGGCAAGAAGTGGTCCCTGCTGTGGGTGCTGCGGTGGACTTTGTGTCCTTGTGGGTGTAGGGAGGCTGCCTGTGCCGTGCTGCTGGCTGCAGGCTGGGCTTGCTGGGTGGCTTCCTCAGACTCTCCTGGCTCTATTTATCCAGCTTTGCTTGGGGTGTTTTTTTGCACCTTTTTACTGAGTTGAGAGCACTTGGATGCTTCTTCAAAGGCTGATGAACAAGCACATGGGTGAGAGGATATCTGTACTGCTCTGAAAATAACCCCTGGGTGTCTGAGACCTCCTGCTGCTCTGGCAGGGTGAGGTCCCACTGGGTGGGAGTGTGACGGGCACGCTGGGGTTCTGGCAAAGCTGAACAGAAAGCAAAAATATGCACCCCCTTCCTTTTCTCCTTTAGAAAGAAAGGGAGGGGAGGAGAATGCGAAGTACTGAAAAGCCTTTAAACTAACCTGGGCCAAATAATCTGAGGGATTTGTATTTTAACTCTTTTTCTCAGGTTGAATGGCTGGACCCTCAGCTAGTGTTACTTGGCATCTCTGCCACGTCTCAAACCCATGTTGTTTTTATTAAAAGACCACATCTTGCAAGTTAGACCCTTTGATGCCTTCTCCGTGGGGTGAGCTGCGATGAGGGGCTGGGGCATGACTCGCGCACCGGTGCTGCTTACGGAATGGTGTCGGCATTTCGTTACGATGCCACAGGCTTTAATAAGCAAGGGATTAATTATGCTTCCCATGACTGCTTGGCAGCTTCCCCTTAATGCTTGAGCACGTTAGCGCATCATTAGTCAGAGGGCAGTAAAATAATGTCATTGTCCTCCCTTTCTCCCCCGGCTGCTCATTATATCGGTGTGTGATTGGTGTGCGTTCCTCCGGAGGAGATGGAGGCTGTGCTCTGGGGTGAGCTGGGCTCTGCAGGTCACCAGGCCTCTGCTCTAACAAGTGTAATTTAAGGGGTTTACTCCATTATGCACTTTGATTACAGGCGAGCTGCTGGGTAAACAAGGAAAAGGGAAGGCCTGGGTGAAGCCAAGCCACACAGCTCAAGTGGCTCGTTGGAGCTGATCTTAGGAACCTTGTTTATGTAGATGGGCTTGCCAGAGCCTCTCCAGCACAGCCCTTGAAGGTCTCCTGGTCGCTGCATTCGGCTCAGCCAGCCAGCTCTGTGGCCATGAACCTATCCGGCAGGTTCTGCTTCCTGTTGTGGGCAAATCAGGAAGGCCTTGGAGCATCAGGCTTCCAACCACCTCTTCTAGGGAGCAGAAGTCCTGCGTTTATGACTTGCCTGAGGAACTTGGGATGACTTATCGGGCCGTTCTGACCAAAAATGGCACGTGAGCTGTTTGCTCCTTGAGGGGTTGAGTAACACACTAATGAGTGCAAGACAGACCCTGCTGCTTCCCATCTGATGGGGATTAATCATCTTTGTGCTGGAGCAGAACCAGGCTGGAGACTGGCTGACTTGTCGTGCATTGATTAGGGCTGAAGTTTCAAGAAAGTACAATTGAACTGAACTTTTCAATACAGTTTGAGCCGGGAATGATGTATCGGTCAATGGGAACTGCACCACAAGCTCTCCCTTGAACAAGAACTGAGCTGGGGCTAAGCTGCTGCTCCTGGCACGGTGCTGGTGCTGCAGTGCCCCGCCGACGCAAAGCTGGACACACGTGCAGTAGCACGGAGACGTAGTGAACCTGGCATTCACGGCCTAATTTAGCTCAAATCAATGTCAAAGTGTTTATCTCTGATGAACCAAATTGTTTGGCTTAGTGCTGGGACTTGGCAGCACACGCAGCCTGTGTCAGTAGAACGTCTTACCAAGGCTGTCCCTCGTGCCTCCCCGCTGTATGCAGGGCTTGGCTTTCTGCTCTGGGTCTTGGGTGAGGATGCTGAGCTGTCAGACAGGGACTGTCAGCCCGCAGAGCCGAGGTGTCACTGCCGGACGAGGGACCTGGCCCTGTCCGTGGGCAGAGCTGGTGTCAGCAGATGCTGTGAAGGGGGAACCAGCACAGCGGTGCCTGGAGGCCCCTCCGCCGTTGCTTTTGACATTGGCAGGCACCTAAAGAAATTCATTTAATTTAAGAGAAGGACCCTTTAAAACCCAGAGCCATCCCCGTGCTTGTTCGATGGCGCATCGCCCTGAGGAGCGCTGGTAGCAAGGCTCGTGCTGCAGCGGCGTGCCGCAGGCAGCTGTCGGGTCGGCACAGCGCCTGGACTGCGCGCAGCGGGGCTGAGCTGCACCGCACCGCTCTGCCCCGCACCTGCTTGCAAGACCGTTAATCAGATCCATGCTTCAGGAATGCCGACCCACCCGCAGCCTGATTGCTTATTGCTTAACAAGTGCATTAGTGTAAATCAAGAGGCATGTTTCAATTATCTAATAGAAGAATTATTGATCCACACTCTCATTCGGAATGTTCAAATGTTCCAGTAGGAGAAAAAATATTTGTATATACTATAAAAAAATCTGAAGTGTGTTTTTATGTTTCAATTAGGTTGTACTTGGAGAGCTGTTGCAAGCTCTGGTCAACCTGTGCCGATGCAGTCAGCTGTGGTCCACAGCCCCAGTTCTGCTGCTGGGTGCCGGCTCTGCCTGTGGTCAGTGGATCGTGCAGCACTAGATGACATTCCTCCCTTTCCTCTTAGGATGCTCTGCAGGCAAGCCCAGGGCTTCATTTTTAACTCCTTGCCCGCTGAGAGGGCGGCTGTTCCTCAAAATGCCGGGTTTACTGTAGGTAAGTTAAACCAGAACAATTTTCTTCCTCTGCTCCCTTCACTGTGCTGCTGAAAGTTGGGGGGAGGAAGGGGATTTGTGCTTCTTGAAGACACGACATGGGTAAGGAGCCTCAGGCACCTCCCTGATGGAGCAAACATCCTGAAGGACAGCTGATACCAAGTGGAGTTGTTCTAAGCCTTCTGGCTTTTAGTCCATTGTCCTTTGGTAACTGTGTAAAATGCAAATGAAGGATGTTCCTATTTCCCGTTGATATAAAACATGGGGCTGTTATAGAAACTTAAAACCCATTCCAGGCTCTTCTCAGCACTTCTTTTTAAAGCAGCTCAGTTCAGCTGTCAGTCCCTAGCTCCACTTATAATTAAAATAAGTTTGTAGCCTTCACTGACAAGCAAACATCTACAGTAAGTTGCAAACTGTAGAGCAATCCTTCTCAGTTTAAGAAGGATGCCAAATAAAATGTCACTTGCCACGTCTCTAGGAAAGCTCTATATTTAAGAATAAATACACAAATAAAGTTGTCACCTGCGAAGTCATTGATAACCTTTTTCTGGGACGGGGAGCTTACATTAGACATAATAGCAGCTGTCTGTGTACTTCATGCAGTCCAAAAAGCGTTGCTAGAGACTTCATGGCCCTGACTTTTTTTTTCCCCCTGTGTCGCGCCCTGTCACACATGAAGCACGGTTTGTGAAGAGATGTCACTGATCTGTGAAGCCGTGGGGCAGCTGAGGGGTCCTGAGCCCTTCGCTCTGCTGCAGGATCCTGCTCCAGCAGAGCCTGGCGGGTGGGGAAGGCTCAGCCCTAGGCTCACCCAGCTGGGGCGGCCCCAAGGGATCCCCTCTGCCAGCTGCGGGGTGAAAAGCGCTCCGAGGGCTGCGAACCGCCTGTGCTGGAGAGTTGGCGTGGGATATTCCTGCGGTGGGACTGCTTGAGGGTTTCATTGACAGAGCAGGATTTCCCTGCTGGTACGGGGCACCTGATGAATCTGTCACTGCTTTCGTGTTCTGTTTATTGAATACCTGAAAAAGCCTCAGAAGGCAAAGAAGATTAACTCAGAACAAATGTGTGGTACAGCAAAATGATGCTGCAGGTTTATTACTGTCATCATTATTAATAAGTTTCTTTTCCTGGCCTCACTGCTTTGTGTTGTATTTTTCAGTGTTTAAAGCTTTTCGAGTGCCCTGAAGGCCTTGGGGCTAGGGCAGGCAGATCTCACCCTATCTCGGGGCTCAGGCTGGGTTTCTTTAAGGAAGGTTGACTTACAGACAAGCAATGTGATCACTGAACTGGTGCTACTGGGATTAGAAACTCGGTGCCGCAGCTGGGTGTTTGGGATAGATGTTATGGGAGATGCTCAGCTTCAGTGCTGGATTCCAGGGGGCTGTTGGCTGGACTTGGTCCGGCCCGGAGCGCTGAGCCTTCCCCGAGTGCTGCGCGTCTGCCAGCGCAGGTTTCCCTACAACGCTGGTAGGGAAGGGTGGTTGTTTCTGATTCCCAGATGGGAACCTGGAGCCCAACAGGTGAAAATAAATGTCTGAAATTTGGGGTAGCTACGGGCTGAACCTGTGCACTGGGAGCCAGTGCCAAGCGTGCTGGCTCCCAGCCGCTCCGCATACCGTCTGCTTGCACAGAGGGTTTGTTTGTGGTTTTGATTAATGTTAGTGAGGGCTGCCCAGCAGTAATTGCACAGCTCCTTCCTTCCCCCACCCCTGTTTCATGCTGCTCTCAGTTCATAACCCTGCGGGAGATTATTCCACACCCCTTTATTGAGCAGAACATCCTCTCCTGAGCTGGGCAGTGTTGTAAATCTGTCCAGGTAGGGAGCATAAAGAGAGGACAGCAGTTATATTTTCACTCTCCTCTTTACATACTGTTTTAATTAGGAGGGTGCTTTTGATTAGCTAAGAAAAAAAAAAGCTGTGTCAATTGAAATTAATCTCTCTCTAAATATTTGCTCTTGTGGAAAGTTTTGGTGGTTTGTTCTGAACTGGAATGAGGGCAATGGAGTAGGAGAAATCAGTTTTCCTACCAGGTCTAATCACGACCAGTGTGAAATGAAGTTGTCGTGCAGTCCCCCGAATATGCATGTCTAAGGGCACGCCAGGCTGTTTGCTGAGGCCATTTGCAGAAACCTGGTCCTTCTCTACCCCCTTCCCTCGAACTGGACTTCCCTTGTTACAGAACGCTTAAGGGCAAGCTGCGGTGGGACATGTTGACCCCAGGGAGGCACAGAAGTTTCAGAGGAGAGAAGTAGGCCATGTAACAGCAATATAAACTGTTATGAATCAAGAAGCTGTTTATGAGCCATTTGCTTACTTAGCCCTAAAAATAGCTAGGGCTGTATGTGAAAATAGGTCTGTGATTGAAATCAAGCCCTAGACATGATGAAATGGGAAAGGGGGGGTACAAAGACAGGTGCAATCAGTTATTCTGTAAATAGACCTGCTCTCCTCTCCATGGGTGGAGTAGGAGGCTGGGTTGGGTCATGGGAGGGTGAGCGAGGCTGGAAGAGCTGCCCTGTGATGGACCAGAGTTTGCCACAAGACTGAAGGCAACAGGGACACGGGGAGCTGCTGAGACTGGAGCCCACAGGGTTGATTGCCTGCCACCACCTTGAATCCCTAGCTGTTCCCACCGGGCTGGAGTCTCCTGGCTGGTGCTCTCCTCGGGGCTGCAACGCTGCTGCAATGATAAGGTGGTTTGCTTTCAAATGCTGTGTCTCTCTCTCAGCTGTAAGCCAAGGAGTTCAGTCCTGGGGACAGGGGGAGGGATGTGCTGTGTCGTCAGCGTGGCAGGTGGGCTTCTGAGGGGCTTCCAAAAGAATGAAGCTGAGCTGCTCTGACAACACGTTGGTGTTTCCTAGATACCTTCAAAGCAGGACTATATTAGGAGGGCCACTGGGCTTTCGGTGAAGTTACAAGTCCCTCTGTACCCAGACTAAAGGTGCTGAGTAACAACTTCTGCTGTGGTGCTTGCTGGAAGCAGCTGTCTGAAATACAGCCCCTTTGATCCCATGCTTCCATCGGGTATTTTATTACTCTTGCTTCATGGTTGCAATGTTTAATTTTTCTTTTTAACTTGAGAAATGGCATTCTGCCTCTGATCCTCTGTGGTCCTTTCGGACCCCTCGATGTTGGTGCAAACACAGCACCCTGGCTGGGTGGCCATAAAGAAGCTCTGCTTTTCTCCTTAATCCACGCTGCAGGAGCACTCTGGGGAAGCAGCTGGGTGTAAGCTCCTGCGTACTGTTGGTAGTTAATAAAATAAAGGAGGGTGCGTGTGTAAAGTCACCAGCTCTGCCTGCGGGCTGGAGAATTTGCCCAGTGATGCTCAGAGTTTTCTGGCCTTTTCTTAGAGTGGCTGAGCAACATAACTGTGCTCTTGCCACAGTGCAATTAAATAAATCCACTGCTACTAATAAAGCTTAAACCCTATAAAATACAGCTGTTCTGTCCTGCTGGGTTTGAAAGGAAATGGTTTCACAGAAATGGGTCCAGGTGTGCGTTTGTGCCAGAATGGCTCACGAATGCTTGTTGGAAGGGCTGCTGAAATATTTTGGCAGATGTTCCTCTTGGTCTAGGGGATATTGCTGCAGGGAATGAGTGCCTCTGAATAGGGTAATGCAGAATAATATGGGCTGAGAGCTGTCTCTTGCTTAGATCTCTGGGCAGAGAGCATCCCCTGTGCGGTGCCGTGCTGCTGCCCCGCCAGCCCGGTGCCCGAAGCTCCAGAGAGACAAGGTGCCAGCCCCGGCCCCCGCTGCTTTTCCTAGGCGAAAGCACGGTGCTGCATGCTGACGCCAGCCTGCTTTACTCTAGATTTCTTTAAAATATGGTTGAAATCAAGGGACCTCCACACCCCTGTAAGTGGAGTGAGGGAGTGAAGACTGAGCCCAGCTTCTGTGGTGCAAAGATGGGTTTTCGGGCTTCTGACCATTTTTCAGGTTAGAATAATTGGGGTGGTTGGTGGGTTTGGTTTGTTTTGGTACAGTTTCTTCTCTTTGAAATGCAATAAATTGCCTGAAGCACCTGGTTTCCCAGGGATCCGAGGGCATTCCTCTCTCATGCCCTGAGCACTGAAGCTGCTGCGACCCGTGCCGTGGAGCTACGCTGGCCGGTCGGCAGCTGGAAGGGGCTGGAGATGGCTTAGCGCTGGAGCTGCCGGGAGGACGGAGGGGCCGTTTTTACACAGAGCCTTTAGATTCAGGTTTCCTCCTGATGGCAGTCCTGTGTTCCCTGCAGAGTTTCATGATCCACAAGGAAGGAAACCCATGCTTTGTTTCTGAGTTACTATAAATGGCTTGCTTTGTTAATACTAAAACAATTCTTTTTATGCTGCCTATTCCAGTACAAAAGGAAATAAATTCTTTCTATGCAAAACTGCAGATTTTTGCCCTGAAAGTGCTGTTTTGATAATTTTTGAAAGGTTGCAGAAAGTTCTATTGGTAGGCACTAAAACTGTGAAGATCTCTGTGCATTTGGGCTGGAAAAGGGTAGTTCTGAACAATTCTGCTTCCTCTTGCCTTTGCAAAGTTACTATGTCAGGCACAGCAATGAATTTGGGGAGAGAGCTTTGCCACTGCGTATCGCTTGCCCTCTCTGAATAATGGATGGTCGGGAGACTGGTTCGGTTGTTAGCTCTACTGCGCAGTCACCTACCATCTGTGATTCTAGATATAAATGGGAATAGCAACGTTTTGTTTTATCTGCTCTACAAAACGGGAGCTGAAGATTGATTAATACTTGTGAGCTGATCAGAGAGCTGATGAAATGTGCTGTGTGCAACCAGATATAGACTGTTAGAAATTGGATGTCTGTCTGTGGGTGATGGGCGGTCTGTGGACCTCCCGAGCTTGTGGCTGTCCACTGTGAGCGTGTACATCAGACAGCCTCGCTGGGCAATTTGGGGGGGGGAGCAAAAGAAGATCATAAATTTGTTTTTTTTAAAAAAACCAAACCATAAAATTGCTGTTTTAAAATCAGGATGAGATGAATTGTAATCCTTCATATGAGAAAGGAATGTAGGCTATTACTACTCCCTTCTTAAAGAGATAAGAAGTATGCTGTACTGAAATATAGTCAGTGACTTTAGATCTCTTTATGAATATCCTCCTGCAATTACTCAACTCTGTTATAGTTTTTCATACGTTTTTAGATCCTAAAAGAGAAATGCTGTTTATCACCTCTAATTTCCACCACTGGGTCTGAAAACTAATTAGTAAAATAGACTGTACCATATGCTTCCTTGGTATGTGCTCCTGCTATAACTATTTATATTTTAAGTTGTTTTTTTCTTTGTTAAATTGCTGTTGCTTCTAAAATGGCTTGATTCTATACCTGTTGTTGTTTTATTGTGGAGTCGTATGCTGCTCCTTGTGTATCTGCATCTCATCTTGGCATAAAGATTACCTGAGAGGAAGGAAACATAAACCAAAACTTAATCCTTGTCATTCTTTCTGCACAAATGTGTCTGGTTTATGTTCCTGGGGCAACTGCTACTGGAAAACATGGCAGAGTTTGCAGGTAAGAAAGCAGAGAGCTGTTCACCTTACAAAACAGGGACACTAATTCTCCGTGGAGGGAACAGGACAAGCAGACTCGGCCTCCCTCTGTCCCCGCAGCCCTGAACACCGGGACGTCACAGGCTGAACCGTGGGCTGGGGGGGTTGTGGAGCTGCTGCAATCGGCCGTGGCTGCGTGTTCGTGGCTACTGGACTGGCCAGAAATGCTGGGGTTTTGTCAGTCTTGGCACTCTTCAGAGCAGGACAGGACTGATGCTTTTGCCATGTCAAGGAGTATTTTCCAGATCAGACTGGCAGAGCTCAGTGATGCTCCATGGTAGATTTTTCCCCTAATATTCTGTTTTAAATTTTCCATTAGTCATTTTAATATTATTATTCCTGTTTATACACTCAACAACTTTTCTTCCTTGCTGTTTGATGTCCTCATTGCGTCTGCTTTCTGGAAGACAGACTTTACATGAGAGCAAAGTATCCTTAAAATAAACTCAGCGATGAAAACTTTTTAGTCCTGGTTTGCATCTGCAGGATGGGTGATGCTTCCCTGAGCCGTAGCTCCCAGCTGCATGAAGTTTTGGTTTCCAAGCCATTGAGAAGGAACTGGAACACGGTGGAGGAGTAAGTTAGTGCTGACTTTTCAGCAGTTAAGTGAGAGCAGTGCTTCCCCTCTGAAATGGGTGACTGCGGTGGAACTGCCAGCTCTCCCGGGGTGGGACAAGAAGATCAAAACTAATAACTCAGATTAGCCATGTCAGAAATGACAGTCTGACGCTTAGCCAGGCGTTCTGCTGTGCACCTTGCTGGTTTCTCCTTACTTGCAGAAGTATCGACTGTTTGCAAGAAAGAGAACTGAAACCATGGTTGTGGGCTAGCGAAAAATCTATACATGTGATGGATGCTGTTCCCACTCCCAGATGCCAAAGATCTTTAGACCCCAGGTTTCTTTCAAGCTCATGAGATTCCCGTCAAGCCAACAAGGGTTATGCTTGCCAAATTACACGTCTCAGATGAGAGGTGCAACATTCTTACTCTGCATGAGCTGAACTGGTTAGACTGTGCCCTGCTTTTATCCTTCTCTTTGAGATCTCTTAGGCTGGTGGCAGGAAAGCCATTATCAAGTAGCTGTTCCTTTGCCTTGGCTTTGTGGATATAAGTACTGATTCCTTGTTCCAATTTTCATGCATTACTACTTTTCCTGTCCCATTCAAAAGAACAAAAGGAGGTTTGAGCTTTCTGAGCTTGGAATTTAAGAGGTTTTGCTTGATGGTGGCGTTGCTGATTTTTCTTCCCCTCCCTTTGCATCAAAAATAGCTTTTCCTTTTACCTACGGACATGAAGGGGAAGGGGGAAGAGGGGAAGAACTGAAATGATGGTGAAAGCTGGAGGAGGTTTAACCTGCATGCATGAAGCAGTAATTGAAGTGATTTTATTGTTTGGGCTTTCTGACGGTCATCCCAAATCATCAATAAGCTCTTGCTGTCTCTCTGCTTAGCCTTCCTCGTTAGCTGAAGGTACAGGGGAGTGCTGGGTTTCTGTAGCTGGCTGTGAAATGGCTGCCTGCCTGGTTAATTCCCCGCTCCCCCCTGCCTCTCCAGCTGGCTTTCATTTCCATTCGGAATATATATGGGACGAGAGGCATACATGACTCCAGGGAGCAGGCAGGATTTATGGCCAGCAGACAGTATTTAGTACAGATGTGAGGAGCAGCAACTATCAGTTGCCAACAAAACCTCTGGAGATATACATCATAGGAGAAAGTTGTCAGCAATTAATTTTCAGAGGGCTAAACTTCACCCGTTTTTTAATAGAAGAGGAGTCTGAGGGACTACAGAGAGAATAAATCATTTGGACTCATGGGAGTTTTTTAGGTACTTTCCAGAGCAAGTGTAACTACTTTTTTTCTTTTGCAACAGGTGAAACATTTCTTTTTTAACCATCAAGACAAATATACTTAAATGAGCAAGACTTAAGTAAACAAAATTAAAAATGGCTTTTCTTTCCACGATCCCTTGAGTCCTTCCCCAAAGAACGATACCCCATACTGAGGTAAAGGTCGGCTTGGTCTCGTAGGCAATGCTTGGGTGCCAGAGTGAGGAGGGGCTGCACAGAGAAGCACTTTTTCCTTCGTTTTTTCCCCTCTGACTGTAATTGGTGGATATGGGAAGTTTGCTGGCAGGATTGGGACTCATAAAACTAGCTTGGGGTTTTTTTGGGTGGCGTGGGTGTAATTTGTTTGCTAGCCACAGACTTCAGTGAGGAAATCCAATGTCTTCACCGGAGAGATGGACAGGGCATAATTGCAGGACTGATTTATTGGTGGTTCATGGTTGTAGTTGAATCGATAATGTTTTAATGAGTCTATGTTAGGAAAGGATAGATTATATTCTTTTTGCAGAACCTCACTTCATCAAAGCATTTCAGCATTTTTCTTACAGTTAAGCATATGTTTAAGTCCGGTACTACTATGCACTCTTTAAATGGCATGCAAGTGTCTAACACCAGATCTGCACAGCACTGCCAAGCAAACACTCATAAATAATCAATGTGGTGGCTTTTATTGCTAGTAAAGTTTTTCATTGCCTTTAAAGTTAATAATTACCTTCCTATATTAACAAAAGCTTTCCTATAGTTAAACAAATCCACATATCTGCATGTATTTAGAATGGTGTTGACAGCTCCTACCATTTCTCCCCTCTTTGCATTGTTCTTCTGAAGTGCAAAATGTGATGGGTGCTAAAAGCTTCTGAAAGTCAAAAGCAGACCTTTTGCTGCCATCAGCAGAACTGCCTTGCCTTCCCCCAGGTGAGGCAGTGGTCTGGAAAGCTCGGGAGATAAAGAACTCGAGCAGAGTCATTGCAGAAAAATTCCACTCTGTCATATTTCTCTTTATTACCCTTTCCTCTGCGGCCATGATGGGATTAGTGATATTTCCATTTGTCTATTTTATGTATTTTGTTTTCCCTTCCTCTGAAAAATGATTACAGAATGAAAAGTTTGTCAGGCGTTGGAGTTCAGCAAGACTCTGGAATTCATTTCATACTGTGGAGTGTGAGCAGGCACTAGAAAAATGCTGTTTGATTAAACTTTTGTTGTAACATAAGGAAGTGGTTATTGTAGCTTGTTGGCGAGTGTAGCACACGTTGCTGTGTGGAAAAGGCAGTATTTTTATTTGTCAAATGTCTGAAGACTTAAAAACCGAAGAAGCAGTAATAAGGAGGAAAGCTGAAGAAACAGAAGTTTTGCTACAGCTGGTTATTTTCTAAAAGTTAGAAGTTCCATGGTGAAGGAGAAAAGCAATAGGAACAAGTACATCATCCTTGAATAAAACACAACACGAGTCAGATGAGCTGAGAAGTGTCAGAGCTTGAAGCCCAGCAGAGCCGGATTCAGATGGGTCTGGCATGAAATGGCTCTCTTGATTTTATCATCCTCTCTGTAGAGTCTCTCAAGGCCTTGATCGAATTGAAGGGGTTTGTTCTGACACCTGCTGCAATCATAGCTAAATACTTTCCGTGTAAAATCAATGCCAATGATGAAGCCCGTGCTGTGCTCTCGTCTCCACGCTGTCTCTCCAACATTGGTTTCCACTTGTTGCCAGAGACCCTCCTGCTCCACCACTCCTTCCACCTGGAGCTTCTTCCTGTAGCAGCCTCCGAGTGACTTTAGCCCAAAAACTTGTGGTTCTTTGCTACTCCCCTCTTTTATCCTTCCTTTTCTCCCGCTCACTGGTCTCATAACGTCTGTCATCATATCGAGATATTTGCAATGTTTTCTGGCTCAGCAGCAAGAGGAGGGATCCCGTCGGGTCCCATCAGCTGCCTGATCCCATCATGGTTCCCTGCTGGGGCTTCCAGAGGGGAAGGCACAACGCACTGAGGAGTGGTGAATCCTCTTCCTCGGGGCTGAGCAGGTCCATCACGAGCAAAGGTAGATCATCCTGCCTCCCTCCATGTTACCGATTGCTGATGGATGCTACCCTCTTTCTTTAAGTAACGTCTACAAGGATTGATCGTGCCTTGAGTATTAGTCCTGCCTGATATGACAGTTTATTCTCTTTCATAGAGAACATCTCCTTCTCTGCAGGCTGCTGGCCTGGCTTGCATGCTGCGCTGCTCCTGGCATCTGCAGCAAGAAGTTGACTAACAGATGACTCGAACTCTTCACATGCGGTTGTGGTTTTGCTAATGAAATAGCAGTGCAAGGTTCGATGGTTAAATAACTGTGTGCACCAAAGAGGCTGTAGCCAGCAGCCAGCCCCTCTCGGAAACCCCAGAGGCTGAAGGGCAGTCCGGGCCTGGAAACACACGCTGGCATGGTCGTTAAACGGTGTTAGAAAAAACCTTTGTAATTGCAGACATATTAGTGCTGTTGCTGTGGTTGGAGCTGAGTCAAAGATGAAGGAGGAGCCACACAATTATTTGCAAATTCTTCCTGAAGTTCTGGAATCCGTAGGTAAAACCCAGCAGCTTTGGGTTACAGCAAAACAAAATATTCATCACTGTTTCTTAGGAAAATACCATCATGCTGATCAGCTAAGCTATCTGGAGATCTTTTCTGCTAGTTACAAGCTCTGATCGGTGGATCGTAAGGTGTTCCTAAGAGGCTCCTCTCAAGCCGTAGCCCTGCGATCGGAGGCAGGTCCCTGAACCTCTCCAGGGGTCCGTGCTGCGCTCCTTGTTCTGCCACTTTCAAACTTCTTATTTTGGGGACAGCCTGGGAGAACTGGCTTCTTCCTGGGGGAAGGGGAAGGAACAGGTAGATGGTTGTGTTTTGCTGGGTTTGTTTGTTTAGTTCCACAGCCCTGATCTTAAAGGCAAGTGATAAAGTTGTTTGGTGTTTTTTTTTTAAAAAGGAAATTGCTACTCCTGGGGGCTGTTCATGCAGAACATGAAGAGTTACTGGAAAGCCTCAACACCAAAAACGGTATCTGGGTCTGTGTGCGTAGTATAAACAACTTGTCCAAAAGGATTCTGAACCCATCAGCTGCTTCCACTAGTCAAAGCAGAGGATCAGTGATTCCATGGGATTGCTGAGCCCGTCCCCAGTCCTGTCTGGGACCTGGTGTCAGCAGATGCAGGGGGCAGAAGGAGCAGGGTGGGATCCTCCAACTTTAACTGCACAAAATAAATGAAGCAACCAAAAAGCAGCACTGGTGGATGTTGTCACTGTTTCGTTGTGTCTCACCAAGGAGCAAAACTAGCATTTGAGCTGAGACCCAGCACCCCATCCGTGGAAAATCAGCTGTGTTCTTTCATGTTCAGGCAGGTTTGTGGGTCTCTGCTGCAAGGGGGATGATCATCTTGCTTTCTGTAATGGCTGCAATACGCTTTGAGATCCTCCAGTTGTGGGTTCACGTAGTATCTGCAGTCATCTGTCATTCCTGCTTATCATACCCTGCCTGGGTTTAAAGTGGAATAATTGCACTTGAATACAGAGCTCTTACTTCTAATCAGCTGGAAAGACCACCCACAAGTGCTGCGAGGTCTGGGTGTGGGATTAGAGGGCTTTACAGTTTGCAGGATTGTGGCGGTAGTTTTATAGGGCTTAATGGAGCCCATACTTGTAAATTAGGATATTTTTAATTTATGGAGGTAAAACTCCCCCGGGAAAGCGCATTTGCTGTTGTGAGGCTTAGAGGTAATTATAATCTCCTTTTTTGACACTGCACTGTTGGGAATGAATGCCAGCATTTCTATTTGAGGGTTTATTTGATTATTTTTCTCATTTTGCAAAATATTATTACATTAACCCGCCACTCCTGAATCCTTATCCTACCATGGCATTTATACATGAGAGGGACTGTGCTCTGAAAGGAACATCAAGCTGAAGAATGCTCCACGATGATGGAAAGGCTTCTGTTTATCCTGTGGTTTTGGAAGAAGAGCTTGTTTTTGGCTTTAGCAGCAAATGCGACCTAGTTTGGATCCAAAATGTAATCTGATCCTTCATCTACACATTTCAGATCTTTATTGAGGGCTGATAGTACTCAATTGGGGTTCTGGGGTTGATTTTCTTTGTTTCTGTAGGAGATGCTTTTACAGCATGTCTGTATGCAGTGAATGCGCTTCCGGTGGTGGTGGTGGTGGTGGTGGTGGTGGTGGGAGCCCTTCATGAATCGGGCGACTCGATTTGTTCCCGCTTGTGCACGCGCCTTGTGACGCAGCGTTTAACTGCATGAGCACGTGTTGGGTTGAAACTCCTCACTTCTGAGTGGAAACGCGGCCTGCGCTCCGTCAGGCGCTGTCATGACCCATCAGGTGAAGTCCAAAGACCAACCTCCCCTGCTCCGTGCGGAGGGCAGCACCGGCTCAGCACCGTGGTGCTGGGAGCCCCTCTCTTTGCTAGTCCCAGCCCTCACACCCTCTCCAGCCCAGTTAAACCAGAGGGGCAGGAGCAGACTACTCCAGTCTGAAGCGATACCTCCAACTTTTCTGACCAGTCTTGCTGGTGATGCCATCAGGTCATGAAAGAAATCTGACCCCACCAGGGCACCCTGCTCTTTTTCCTTCTTTCCAGTCCCTGCACACTCACCTGACTGCATTTCTGTTTCTGGCTTATTCTTCTAGTCCATACAATGCTGTGTGCTTTTTTTTTTTTTTTTAACTTGTTTGCTTGTAATTAAATCTCATCACTTGAAAAATCCCAAGGAAAAGCTTGGATGTCTTTAATTTGATTTTTATTTTCATTAAGCTAAAGGTAATATGACAAGTTTCCAAAAGCTTTTGCTAAACGCACTTTGTTTTCATGCAGTGTTATTTTGAACTAAAGTCCCATTCCTGCCATGGGGATGTGGGCAGGAAGGGGACGTTCACCTGTTTTTTATGACCCTGCCGACCTGTTTTTGTTATTAATATTGTGGTGAGCAGTGAAAGCAGTGAAATATTCTGTTACATGGAGTCTGCACAGCATTTTTTTGAACTCTAGTCATTGTACATCATGTTGGCATAAAAAGCTGGAGGAAGAAGATTCTTTGTACAGAGCAAGCAATTCTTCTTGGACCTTGTGAAATTAATTATTTTATATCCCATAACTGAAACTTGTAACTCAGCATAATTGGCAGGAGAAGTCCCGCAGTACCAATCCCAGGGCCCGTTATTGTTTCCTCTAGTACTCCACTGTGAGAATGCTGGAAAAACACCCTCCCATCCTGGTGTTTGTTAGCAAATGTTTAAATAAATCATGCCAGCTCAATGATAAAGAATTTCTTCTCTTGAAATGTTAAGTGTTGCAGGAGGGAGAAAGGTGGGCACAGGCAGGTTCAGCTGGGATTGTGGCTTACAGCTTACGAGAGCGGTAAGGATTTGGAAAATTTTGTTTTCTTCCCAGTCCGCCAGTACCTCGCGGTGTGACTGTAACAGGGCATGGCTTAATCTTGTCTTGCCTCCCATGTGGTGTTGAAGTAACCCACTAATTGCTTCAGACACCGTTTGCAGCCTCGACGGAGGAAACTCCTCCTCCAGCAGCACCCCGTAGCATAGCTCCCCTTTCCCACGCCGCGCTTCCCATCACCCCAGGGGTTTCTTGCCCTCTATTTTCAGTCCAGTAACAGCAAATCTCCTCATGCTGCAGCAGCAGTGACAAAAGCAGCGGTGTGAATGACCCCTGTAGCCCTCAGGCAGCTTAATGGACTTTGCTCCACTCTCATCCTGGAGGAGCTGGTGTAGCTATGTCAGACCGAGCCATCGAGGAGCCTCCTCCAGCTGAGCTAAGCCCGCGTAGGCTCTTTGCCATACAAGAGTTGAGTGCTTACCCAGGGGCTGCTGCTCTCTAGCAAGTTGATATATTAAGATATTTTTTTCCTATCTGCCTCTAATTTCTGCCTATTTATCTCCCAGGTGGAGTCTACAGTGACAAGCTAAGCAGAGCAATGCATCTGTAAACACTAACAACTCTGCCACCCTGACACGTTCCCGCTCAGTGCTGTCTCGAGCTGAGGTCCCAGCATAGTCAGGGAGAAGGGGAAAGATGACAGAGTATTGCTTAACGTCAGCCCTCAGCGCTCGATGATGGGACAGTTAAAGTCAAGGGAAATGGCAAAGCAAGAGATCACTGATGAATGGGGCATCTCCATCCCGCTGCTGCTGCTAGAAAGAGCCCTGGTTCAGGGACGGCTGGGAGTGCTGCTCCAATTTAATGCTTCAGTAGGAAAGCTCGGGATGTATCCTCAGCTGGAACAAGCTGTCCTCGCTTTCAGTGGAAAAAAGCAGTTTATGAAGGATGGGGATCTGACCTGTTGGCCATTCAGGTCTTCAAGCTCAGCAGTTATGCTCCACTTTGAGTTCGCTGGCTGGTGATGCATAGCTAACAGGTGGAGCAGGAGCAGACTTAAGCACACATTTAGGTTTAAGCGTGTGAATGTTTTGCAGAAATACAGCTTGAATGGCCAAGTGTCAATTCAGATTTTCCCCTGCCCTTTTTTCTGTAAGGAGAATGCCTGCTCAATGAAATGATTGTCTTCATAGAAAAAATGCAGTCCTGGTAAAAGGCCTAGGTCTTTTGGTATGAAGCCACGACAGTTCTGGAGAGAATTTAAACAAAAGCGTAGTTTGTAGTTGTAGTTGCTGAATTTCTTTTTTATCCCTTCCATCAAGAGATATGCTTATGAACTCTACAGGTGATGGTTTCAAGGCAGGATAGCTCCTGTCAAATTTAGTGATTTATGGACTATTAAGATTTAGTAAATGACCTCAAAGACAAAACCTTCCAGACTGGTTTTCCGTTTCATATGCAGATTTAGGTCAAGAGAGAAAAATTTAGGTCAAGAGTCAGCATGAGTATGTGGAGCCAGGAGGACCTGAGGAGCATTTGGATGGGGGAGAGGTGGCTTGGCACCCTCGTTGTCTTCTCTGGTGACAGTGACTGGGGAATGGAAAGAAGCTCTGGGAATGGCTGGTAAGCGGGTGTGGGTTCAGTCCTGCCTGGACTCTCTCCCTGTTTCAGCTGGTGCTAACGGTAGGTGAGGAAAGGAGCCTGTGTGGTGCTTGTCCAGGCTGACGTTGGAGTGGATATGACACAATCCTTCTGTAATGATGGCATGAGAGTATGTCAGTGCTCAGATGTCGGAGGATGCATAGCACCTGGGGAGGCTGGTGATGGAGCTTGGACCGGACCGGCAGATGTGTCTGGTTGTGGCAGCCAGCTGCATCCTGGCAGCCAGATGCGCTCTCTGCTTTTACAAGGGCCAAGGTTGCAGCCTGTTGACAGGAGATGCTTCTTAGGCCGTAGAGCGTCCCCAGAGAATGTGACAAAATTGTATACGTGGGCATCCATGTAGGGGAGGATACTTTAGACATAGCACGCTTGACCAGCTTTGGATCAGAAGTGCTTATCCTCCCCAGAAGCACCACCTCCTATCGCTCCTCTGTCTGCAGAGAGCAAACAAAACTTAGGGCTGAAGCGGAACATCCTGCTCTGGGATTCATTTGTACGTTGTTAAATCCAACACCCAGGGATTCTTCCTCTGTTTGCTTTCGAAGACCTAGTTTCACCTTCCCCTTGACTCTGGGATGCCAATTAAGTAGCTTGAAGCAGAGAGGGCTGTGGATGTTATTGATTAGGGCTCTAATTGCTTGTCTCTCCATGCAGTCCAAGTGAAATGGGCTGTTTGGAGGTGCATGGAGCAAAATAGAGATGTGGCTCCCTGCCACCCGGATTGAAACGTACCTTGTCCCTCAGCACGAGGGCTGCAGGGAGATTTTTGAGCTGTTGTTTCTCAGTGGTGCCAGCTTTGTCTCGCCCCTGTTGTCTCTTCCAACCTCGCTGCTTCCAGTGAGGCCCCATGTTGTGGTCAGCCAACAGTGCCCAGGCAGGGAAGGGTGTTCTGCGGCACGGGCGCCCAGTGCTGCTGTGAGCACCTCCCAGACAGCCAGCGCTGCAGCAAGGAGGCCACGCAGTGTAAATTATTTGGTGATTAATTTCCTTCCAGCTCAGAACCAGTGCTTGGCATTTTCAAGGCATCACAGGACAGCAAGGGGCAAGTTCACATACATCTCCAAATGTAAGGGCCAGGTTTTTGGAAGGAAAAAAAAAAAAACAAAAACAACCCACAAAAAACACCAGAGCCATTTTTTTGAAAATCCCTGTCTCAAGAGAAAGTAAAAAATTGGGGAAAACACTTTCAAACTATTAGCTGATCACTTGGTACCCCTGGAAAGGAGAGGAAACCTCACCACGAGACTGAAGCAATTGCTCCCGGTGAGAAGTGGACAGCTGTCAAGAGCCAGGACTTTCAGACAAACCAGCCCCCTGCAGCGAATTCTGGGTTGCTGCTTGGCTGGGGGGGCTTCGGGCCATGAACAGCCAGGGGGCACGGAGACAACAAGGTGAGCTATTTGTGAGTCGCTGCAGGAAACTTTGCCCCCCTGCGAGCAAGGGGATGACTACAGAGTTGTCTAATTGAGCAGACAAATGTTTACTGATGTTCGCAAAAGGATTTCACATCCATAGCTGAAAGAGCTCGAATTGACCTGTGAAGTGAAGAAAAGGCTGAATTTCATTCACAGCCTCTGCACAAAACTGAACCACCTGGCTGTGGACAAGAAGCTTCACGCTGGCTCTCTGCTTGGGGTGAATTTCATTAGAAGGGGGTGTTCATTGTGTTGTAAGGACAGAATCAAGCAGGGTGAATTTACCTTCAAGGCCCATGAAGGACAAGATCAAACCAACCTCAGAACAAGATCAGGCTTTTCTTTTCAAGATGAAGTTTTAGTGTAAACACTGAGATGACTCAAGACCTCAGCCGTGGGGATGTTGAAGGCTGACAATAGCTGTTTTCTCCAGATCAGAAAGGTCTTTCGGTGTAGGGGATTCTCTTTCTTCCCTGTAATGTCAGGACATCTTCCAGGAATACAGCTGGGCCTGTGGTTCCTCAAGTGCTTCTCCTCTCCAGGGGAAGGCTGGGTGCAGTCAGTGGTGTGTCTTTCCACATGGTTTGGGGTGTTCTGTGGAAATGCCCCGCTGCTTGGTTTCTGTGTTAGAGAAGGTCAGGGAGAGGGGTCTAACGTGCAGGTAAGGCACAAAATGCTTTGTTCCCGAGGAAGCTCTTTGCTCTGTCTGAGCAGCTCCCAAAGGGTGCCAGCGCTCCTTTCCAGATGTGCCACACCTTTGGGACAGACAGAAAGTGCTGTCGTGCTGGAGAAGCTGATGATGGCAGGGCTGCCCTTCCTCCTTAGGGGATTCCTCACATATGTGGGGTGGAAACCAGCAAGTACCTCGGAGATAAGAGCGGATGCCATCAAAGTGCCCATGAGAAGCAGTGCAGATACAGGAGTATTGAAGACAGTGAAACTATTTCTAGGTAAACTTTTGATTTTCAGATCAGATCTGCATATTTATACCCTGCCTACATGCAGAGTTAATCCCAGTTGCAATGGGACACAGGCATTGCCTGTTACTGCGAGCTCTGTCTCTGTGCAGTTTCCTGTTGTTAAAGCAGCTCGATCCCTTGTTTCTGTTCCAGTCAAATCGTGCCAGTTGTCTTTCCAAGGTCGTTGTGCTGTCTTAAAACACCCCTTACCTCTGCGTTCACAAAGTTTGTGAATAGAGAGCTCTCTCTGAGGAGCTGCTGAGCCAAGTTGCCACGGCCAAATGAGCATGGACCTGAAGGGGTTTTTCCATCACTTGATTAGCTGCCAGCCCTGCGGCTCTGAGCACAAACACGCTTGGCTTCAGGCGCATACAGATGTGGAGTCTGACTTCACTGATGTGCTCATCCTATCTAGACAGTCCTGAGAAAGCCCCACTCAGGATTATAACAAGACAAATGAGTTTTTAGCACACAAAAAATCAAAATCCGATTATTCTTATGAAGTAGAGAAGAGTTAGAAACTCTTAGCACATTTTTGATTTTCATGTATCACAATTTCCTATTTATGTATTTCTGAGAAAAATTGACATTGCTTATGGAAGCCTCTGTCAGTGCAAATGTCACATCAGTCAGAAATATTTTTCTTAATTTTTCATTTTTGGCCATCGTGTGGTGTGACATTAATTAGGCCGTGATCAGACACGCCAAAACTCTGAGGGGCTGTGATCTGGACAGAGGACTCGCCCCAGCCTGGCATCAGGCTGAGGCAATGCCAGGAGGTGAACTTCTCTCACGGTTCTGGTGTTGAGTTTGGGCTTTAGCCCCTTTCTTCCAAACCTGGCAACAGGGGGAGGCATCTGCCCTCTGAATTCTTCCTGGCATCCTTTCCCTTACCTTGGTATCCTGTCAGCAGCCTTCCTGTAATCTGGATGAGTTGAGCAGATTGTCCATCTGCCTCCCTGTCTGTACCTGCATTTGTCTGCCGCGTTGGTACATGTATGTACGGAAATCTTTCTTCGTGAAGGCACCCAGGAACTATAACAGAAACCTAGGACTGAGGTTTGCAAGTATTATATTGAAAATAAACAAACAAACAAAAACCAACAAGAAAACCCCTGTGGGATGCTTTGTTGGATGGATTAAAATCCAGATAGTACTGGGCCAGGAGCTAAAAGAGCGAAGCAGGCAAACAAATCACTTTGCACCTTCTGTTTAAGTTTGTTCTGGTGCGAGTGTCTTTTTTTTGGGTGACAGAGTGCTGTTAAGGTGCTTGCTCTGGACGCTCACCTGGATCACGGGAGCTGCCCATCACTTCTGTCCCTTCCTGGGTGCGGGCACTGGTTTCCAGACGCTGGTGGTGAGTTCCAGCTGTTGGAGCTCTGTTCTTTCCTAGGCTCTGCTTTCTTGTTTCTGAGCAGAACCACTGAGAAAATCAGCAGAGTTGCGTTCGGTAAGCGTGGAGGCTGGTCTTTCTGGAAGAGCTCTGGGCACGGGCAGCGCAGGGCCCTGCGGCAAGGCGAGCTGCGGGGAAGGGGCGAGAGCATGGGGCTGGGTTAGCCAGGCTGGGGCACTGCAGCGGAGCTGACAGCTGGGAGAGGCTCCAGCGGCGACATTTGCCGTTCTCACCTGCTGCTGGAAGTGCAGGTGGATTTCCTGGGCTCTGTTCAGGTGGACTAACGCTTGTAGTGCTGTCGGGGAACTGGAGCTAGATAGGAAGGGTTGTAACATCTTTGCATAGTGCAGTTGTCTGTGGTCTGGGGACAAGACCCTCTGGCTCTCTTTCCCTCTTTTCTGCCTAGTTAGGCAAGGAGGGAGATGGTTGAAGGGTGGGGGGAAGACGTGAGGACCAGCTGCCTCGTTCAGGAGCCGCTGTTTCATAAAGGTGCAAGTGTTGATGTTTGAGGGAGGGGGAGCAAGGCTTGGGCTTGGAGAAAATGGGCTGGAAGGCAGTAATAGAAAAAACTTTCTGCTTTTCTTATAAGCAAGCAAGATCTGGAGTGGCAGAGGTGGCTTCTTTCTGCAGAGCTGCCTGTCTGAGAGCAAGCACGTTGAAGTGTCAGTGTGGGGAGCAGCAAGTTGTATTCTTGAATCTCTGACAAGCAGCAGTACATTGTGCTGCATACATGTTCAAAAGAAAACTGTTGTTCTTCTGAAGAGCTTGTCCCACTTTGCAAAGTCTCTTTACTCCACTTTTTCTTAGTCACAAGGTGAGAGGGGAGGTCAGGCCATCTGGGCTAGTGTTGCAGCGAACCTGGAGATCATCCCTGGCCAGCTTAACCCGCTGGTGTGCATCTGTGTTTGAATTTGCTGTAATAAATCCCCTGATAAGGTCCCATCAGTGAAGTGAACAGAACAGACACAGCATTAGGTTAAAAATAGATATTCAAAGTCACGAAGTCTGTGTTACGTGGCAGTAAATTGGGTCCTGGCCCTTCCTCAAGCTTGCAGCTTCTGTTGCTGCCTGCAAGGCTGAAGGAGTAGCCCCTCTTTGCATCTCTGCTGGCGCAGCAAAATGACCTCACCCGGGAGCGTGTGATGTGTGCCAGGGTAGGAGAAAGGCACCAATTCCCACCGCAGGCACAGGGCAGAGCAGCAGCTTGGAGCAGGCTCCCAGCTCGTTTTCTTGCCAGGCTGTGCCCATCTCGAGCACCCTTGGGGCACCCTGAGCCTGGCTGCATTGGTAAAATGGTTTTGCCCCTCTGCCAGGAGGTTATTCTGAAGGTACATCTTATCCTGTGCAGCCTGCTGGCCTATGGACACGCATGCAGCAGGCATTCGCTGGAACTGGCAAGCTGGAAAAATAACGGTGTCCTCAGGGAAAATATATACTCCCTTGTTGGTACCTTCCTTCCCTCTGCTGGCAGTTTCTCTGCACATATCACAGCTTTCAGCCTGCTGCCCCTGAGAGCCAGGAAGAAAGATAAAAGATTCTCATCACAGCGATGTTATTTTTCTTTCAAAGTTCTTTTGGGCTTTCATATATGGTTGTTGATATCGAGAGCTATAGATGTCACAGATCTGGATAGATGGATAGAGACGTACAGCTGAGTGTGACAGCTGGGTGTCTGACTCTCTTCCATTTCAAAATCTGATCCCTCTTCTCTGCCATCAGTTTGATTTCGTGCCCCTTCTGACTCCTTTTTCAGTGGGCTGGGAGCTGTGTAGAAATTGAGGCTGCATTTCCAATGAGCTTGTCAGGTCTCAGCCCACAGCAGTGAACTCGTTAGCAAAATCAAGACTGGTGAACATCTCTTGATTACAGAAGAGGTCAGCACAAGGTGTGTCTTAGGGGCTGAGCTGCCCTCCTGCTGCAAAGGCTGTTCTCCTTGGCAGTGCGGGGTCATGTGTTGGATTTATCGTGCTGGCACCGCAGGGCTGTGGGGAGTTGCTCCGTGCTGTGCAGCTGGGATCCAGCTCAGGTCGTGAGCACTGCTCTGATCCAGAGGGCAGCTCAGCGTTCACCTCCCGCACTGGTGTAAACCAGGAGCCATGGGCTTTAGTGTGATTGCCGTGACTGCATTCTTGTGCTAGGTGAGGTCAGAAATAACAGCACCAAGCTCAGCAGGAGGGGTTCTCAGCGTGGCATCGCGAAAGGAAGGCACGGCAGAGCGGTTCGGTGGACTCGAGGGCATGCGGGCAGGTCTGGGCTGGCCCCGCTCTGGACCGTGCTGTGGTTCTCTCTGCAGCACCGTCGTCACCAAACCATTCCTTGCTGCAAGGCTGAAGAAGCAGGATTACTGCATGTACAGCTGGAGCTCAGGAGGCTCAGCACCCCCTCTTCTCGTTTCATGTTTAATTAGCTGGCCTGGGAAGGATGGATTGGATGAAACAAGGAAGCGGGAGGGAAAAGGAAGGTTAATCTATCCTCTAGCCTTGCTGTTCCGTCTCTCTTGTGATCTTGTGAAGCAAGGAGATGATGAGTCCTTTGAAGTGCAAAGTACTCCCCATCCTTCTCCCCGAAGTGGTCTCACTCCTCCTCCTCCTCCTCCTCCTCCTCCTCCCAGCCTTGGTCCAGCTGCTTTCTGCAAAGTGCTGCTGAGGTGCTGGAGCTGCGCTGACGGGGGGCTGTGCGCAAGGACTGGGAGCAGGACTTCAGGCCTGGCTTTTCTAAGCGCCCGCGAAGCCAAGCGCCTGTTCGGACAGTCCTGATGTACTGAGGTGCTGCCTCTAATTAGCGTTAGGAGCTCGGGGCTGCTGAAGCAGGAGGAAGAGTGTGGGCTGCGGGAAGGGCATGGCAGCGCTGCTCGGGGCAGGACGCCGGGCAGCTCGCACTGGGAAGCCCTGGTGTTACCTGGGGTCTCACCGGGACCTCAGGACTTACAAAGAGCAGTGCAATACCCCGAGCTGGCGTTTGTGAGGAGGGAGAGCCGGGCTCCCTCCTCGAGTGGCCTTCAAGAGCTCTGTTCAGTTTTTCAGTGAGCTCTTTCAGAACGACAACTTGGGGATATTGGGAACAGAACGAGAGGGCTGTCGTGGCGTGGCGTAATGAACAGCCCTTTCCCCAGGACTCGTGTTCTCCCCAAGTCATAGTAATTGAATTGTTTTAATATTAATATCTTCTCTGGAGCTCTGCTGATGGGAGGGAGGGAAAGAAGTTTCTTCCAAAATAGTCTTAAGCTAATGCAGAAAGTATGAATAAATCTCTCAGAGATTATAGCCCCTGGAAAGCTCCTGTGAATATCAGAAAGACATCCTCACTGCTACGGGAGGTTTGATTGAATTACAAATTTGAGGCAACTCCAAAACAAAACTGATTAAGTCTTTTCTTTTTCGCTCTCTCGCTGTAGCTTTTTAAAGTGCTAAAGCTTTTTAATAATTAGAAATCCCCCCGTCCCATTTGTAAGCAGCTGTAATTGGCATTGTCCTGTCTGTAAGCGGTTCTGACTGGCACCGGGTCCGCGTCGATGGTTGTGCACCAAAGCAGGGCGCTCGCAAAGCACGAGCCTGTTGGGAGCAGCTTGATCGGTCGTCATCTCCACGGCGGATCCCCGGTTCGTGTTATGGGGGGATCACCCTGGGGTTGGGAGAAGGCAGTGGGAGGGTGAGGTGACATCCAAGAGGCGAGCCCATGGGTGCTGCAGAGGGTGACGGCTGCGGTGGCTGCTGGAGGTGAAAGGGGGATCGGGCCCGAGCTCAGCCCCCCGCCCCGTGGTGCAGGGAACTGGGACACGGCGTCTTACACAGCTCGTGGAAATGAGGTTTTTCTTGGCTGGTGTGGAAGTAGCGAAGCCTCCTTAGAGGCGTGCAGAGGGGGAGAGCAGGGTCCTGCCCGACGAGGCTGGCTCGGCTCTTCCCGACGGATGTGTGTGAGCTGTACCTGCGCCCACAGCGGCTGCGGTGTTTGATTAACATTGTCACTGCGCTGCCGGTATCTAACTCACTGCTTTGTAAAACATTGTCGGTATAAAGACACTATAGAAATCACCCTATTCACTTCCCTTCCATTATACCAGAGAGGAAAAAGAGAAAGAAAAAGGAAAAGAAAAAGCATTGTACCACAGAAGCTTCGCATCTCTTGCAGGGCTGTCTATGCGAAGACAGCTGTGGTCTTTACCAGCCCTTGACAAGTGATTTTTCCAACAATCAGATGGGAGAACATGCTCTGTTAGGCTTATAATTGATAATATACCACTGTTGAAATATGCCTGTCAGTTCTGCAGGTACATAAAATTATAGCATTGATATTTCATAACAGTTTTCACAGGCAGCATCTGAAACCACGTCCTCCCCCTGGCACAGAGAAGGTTAGACAGGAAGATGCGCCAGCAGACCTGGCCTTCTGCCTCCGCGTGGGAGAGAGGAGCAGCCCCCGCTGCAGCCCTCCGGCCCCGGGCTGGGCTCTGCGCGTACAGCAGATCACACGCACGTTTGAAGCCTTTCCCAGCGCCTGGCAGACGCTCGGTACTGGGGGAATGCAGCTGGGGAGGAAGATGTCTGTATCACAGAGGGGTTAAAATAATGAATAGGGAAATTCAAATGATCTAACCCAAGACGTAATGCTGACTTTTTAAACAGAGAAGGCAGTTAACTGTTGGACACTTCAGAACGTGCTGTGATTGATCCCTCCCTCGTTTTGAAGACGAGCGCAGGCTTTGGGAAGATGTTGCTTGAACATCAGGGCTGCTGAGCGCGGAGCAGCCGTGCTTGCGTCATGGACCTCAGTCCAAAGGGGGACGAGGGATGAGGCCAGACAGAGGAGGCAGAGGGTCCTTGGCGGCTCTGCCCACGTCCTGCTCCCCCTGCCCGTCCCGCAGCTGCCCGCTCCCAGGCATCTCCTGCCAGAGATGGTGCGGCTAAACCACCAGCAGAATCCAGCAAAGCTCTTCAGCAGCGCTGGGGTGGCTGGTGCAGGGTTGGAGAGAGGGGCTCTGCCTGCCTCTGAGATTGCAGGGCTCAAAAAAGGCTCTGGACCGCTTCGGAGCTAGGTGCCACAGTCCCACAACAGCAGGAAATCCAAGAAATCAAAAACATTTTGGATCTCTTTTTATAATGTGTTTGTTGAAAAGACAATGTAGGGCTGAAACAGGGAGGGAGCCCCAGGGCTTCCACCACCCCCACCCCCCCCTTGCTGCGCCTTCTCAGTCCCCCTGACAGCTTGGTGCGTGTCCAGGACCAGAGGAGTGCCACATGAACTGGGTTAGGGGAGGGATCAGTTGCTCATCCGTGATGTCCAGGATCCTACAAGACGGTGCCTCTCCTGGGTTGCGCGAGAAGGTCCTGGCCTTGTCCAAACCACTGGTGCGTTCGCAGTCCCACACACCTGCTGGTACTGGAGAGAACAGGTTTAATGACCAGAGCCTGGAAACAGCTTGTGATGTGGGAGAGGTGGAGAAGGGGACTGCAGGGGTTGTTGGCAGGACTTTGTTGCGTCTGTTTGAGGAGACATTGCTCCAGACCAGGAGTTTGTAGGCAGCGAGGGGAGACGGTCCAATGCACGTGCTGGGTCAGTGTCCTGCAGAATGAAAATGAAAAAAAAATGAAAGATTTGAAAAAGAAAAAAGCAGCTCTGGAAGTAAAAGGAGCAAATTATTCTCTTTTTTCTGCTGGCCAGGTGGGAAGCAGCAGGTGAGGCACAAGGCGGGGACCTGGCAGCGCTCACGGCTCCTCTCTGCCAGCCTTGGCTCAGGGGAAGGACGCGGCAGCCTCTGCTTGCTCAGTCCCCCTTTCTCGCTCTTCACCCTTCTCTTGCTTCCTTCCTTCCTCTTGCTCTCTTGGCACAATACTCCAATCGATTGATTGCAAGAGCAGTTCCACGCCGTTCCAGCACCCCTTTTACTGCGCCCCAGGAGCCGTGCCCCGCTCCGGCGCTCAGCCACCAGCCCCTCTCTGCAGCCCAGTGAGCGGCTGCCGGCGTGGTTTGGGTGGGGGGTGTTCACCCATTGAAGACCCCAGTTAGCACCTTGCACCCAGACTCCAGGGCCTGCCTGGCGTTAGCACTCTCTGCACTGCAACTTCTTGCCATTTGTTAGTGTTATTGACTAACATTTGGAGTCAAATTAAAGGTGTGTAGCTAATAGCGAACTCTGAATTCTCTTCAGGGTTGGTTGCACTGAGTGAAATTAAAGTTCCCGACATCCCCATTCCCCTTCCCCCTTACTAATTAGCCCTCCCCAGCTCTTAGAGGTTGACATTTAAAATGAACTCAGCTAAAATGATTTTTTTTTTTTGTAACCAGGGTTTTCAGGGCTGATAATAGGAACACAGAGGGGAAAAAAGCCCTGGCCTAGAGGGCAGCCGGGGGAGATGCCGTGGCGAAGCGGGCTGTCCCCGGTCCCACCCGGGAGCAGGGCAGGTGCTGCAGGCACCCAGCCCCGATGGCAGCGCTGCCCGGCTGCGCCTGCGAACGCCTGGGAAGGGGCCATGAAGGTCCCTTGAATTGATGCATTAAGGGGATTTTTTTTTTTTTCCACTGACGGAGGTCCCTTTTGTGAGAGATTTCTCCCTTCAAGATACAAAAGCCAGTAAATTCTGGGCTAAGTCTGCAAATCCCCCGCCGACATTTGACTTCACTTACTCTGCTGAGTAAAATACAGAGCGTAAAGACATGAGTTTTAGCAGCGCTGTGTGACCAGGCTGCCAGGCTCTTAAACCCCCAGTTTCCTGGCTTTTGATGGGTTTAAATCAGGATGGGTCTAATAATAATGATAGTTGGTACTTACATGCCACTTTATCTTAAAAGCACTGTACAAACATTAATTAATTATAGGCACAGACAGTGTCTGCAAATGTATAGCCGCAGACGCGCAGGGCTTCAGAGCCACGCACAGCTTTTAGCCAGGAGTCTCACAGCGTGCGAGAGCACAGATCCCATCTGCCGCAGCCCCTCTGCGGGCAGAGCCGCTTTGGTCTGGCGGGACCTGCTGGGGCTGGCAGCTGCAAGGAGGTGGCCCCAAAAGGTGATTAAAGACTCAACCTGTGCCCATCACACATCACTGGCACAGCCGGACTGCGGCGAGGGCGAGGGCCCCGCCGGGCGCTGGCGTACAGGCTGTCTTCACACCAGTTTATTGACATCTCCCTGGTTAAAAGGAGGCTGGAGGCAGGTAATGTGGTGGCATACTGGGTGACATGTTCCTTTGTGCTTCAGCCTCTGCATGGCAGAGTGGTAAGCGTGACATCTTCCTACGTCTCCGTCCTGGACCAGTAAAAGGCACCTGCTTCCTATTCCTGGCCAGAGAGGTGGTAAGCTCTGGGGGTGAGCTCCTGGTCTGGGGCAGTTTGCTCTGGCTAGGCAAGCCAGAGAAGGAGTAACCAAGTCCTGCCTGGATTATTGGACTCCTTATGGCTGGAGATGTTACACTTTTGGGGGATGCTGCGGTCCCTAACATTTACAGGCGATGCAGAGATGATAACTGCCCATCTCCGACTTCTCCAAATTAAAACAAGCGCCCCAGTACTGCGTGGAAAGCTGCTGTTGGCTGTTAGAACCTGCAGCTGCACCAGCCCTCCTCTCCAACCTGATGTGCCCACCTGGGATGCCGTGGGGTGTGTTGGGGATGCTCTGTGCTTGCCTGGGCGGGAGGGAGGGCGGCAGCGGCCATGTAGGAAGGCAGGCTCTGTCTTTCCAACCTTTCCCCATCTCTGACCACATGCTGGACATGCGAAAGATCCCTGTTTCCTTGGAAACAAGTTCTTTCTTGCATGTGCTGCAGTGAGTCAGGAAAGTTTGCCTTCATCAAACCCCCATGGTGAAGAGAATAAGCTCCAGAGATGCTGTCCTAGGGCTGGCAGCCTGACTGCTGCTGCTTTCCGTATTTACATCCCTTTAAGAAAAGGAAAAGGAAAATCTCCCTCCTGCTCCCTGCAGAGGAGATCTCTTCTGATTCCGTGTGAGCCTTGTGGGTGTCTGACAGCAGAGGAAATTACTTTGATCACAGGCACATTGCTGAGCACCCCAAAGCCGCACATCCCCTCTGCAAGCCTTGGGCTGCAAATGCTGCTCCCCTGTGCAGTGGCAAAATGTGGCAGCTCAGGGACGTGTCACCTCGCTCTGTTCCTCGTTATTCACTTCCCGGTAAATTCAGCATGGAGTCAGGCTTTGAGACGGAAGACCCAGAGGCGCTGGAAACACGGTGTCTGTGGGGCCCCGTCGCCAGCCTGGCCCTGCGGACACTGCGGGCAGGGGCTGCAGCCGGCGTGGGGAGCGTGGCTGGGGAGGCAGGAGCAGGGCCAGCCGGGTGATGCCGCGCCGGTGGGCTCTCCTTCTCTTCACACACCGTGCCGGTGGGCTCTCCTTCTCTTCACACCCCATGCTGGTGGGCTCTCCTTCGCTTCGCACCCCACGCCGGTGGGCTCTCCTTCGCTTCGCACCCCATGCTGGTGGGCTCTCCTTCGCTTCGAACCCGGCACCGCTGGGCTCTCCACTGAGCATGGGACGTGGTGCTGGCCTTTCTATTCCAAGCGCAGAGCTGCAAACGCAGACACCTCAG
>Ga0065711_1026623_pt1 | contig 64259 bp, 45 predicted proteins | sample Hoacrofraction12_FD_59098 | JGI IMG/M metagenome (GOLD analysis project Ga0065711, IMG submission 59098) | Hoatzin crop microbial communities from Cojedes, Venezuela - Epithelial fraction 12 v2 (version 2) | ecosystem: Host-associated > Birds > Digestive system > Esophagus > Crop | place... | reverse complement strand
GCCAGCACACATTGCCGGCTCATGTCCAGCCTTTCGTCTATCAGTACCCCCAAGTCCCTCTCGGCAGGGCTGCTCTCGATCCTTTCATCCCCCAGCCTGTATTGATACCGGGGATTACTAAGGATAACCTTAGTTATTGTGACATTTTCTAAACGCTTACCGATTGATTAGTGGTCAACATGTACAGAGTGCTTTTGCACTGATGGATGCAGCCACTTGTTTTGCCTACCTCTTAATTATCTGTATGATGTCAAGCATGAGAGGGTGGTCTGGCTTTGACTTGCAAGTATTGCTCAAATGTTAATAGCCTTATTAAACATCTCTGCTGATGGCCTATGTAGTACAGTCCCAGTTCCAAATAGGTCTTTCTGCCTAAATGGTTAAAGAAGGTTAAAGTAGTACTGACAGCCATCTCTCTCTCCTGCCAACATGCTTGTTTATCCATGTTTACGTAATCTCATCTATCCAGTGCAAGTGTGTGTATGTGTCTGTATATTTCTGTATGGGGAGGGAGCAGGGGATCTTCATTTAAGCAGTAGTTTTGGTCAGATCCAACCTTCTTTTCCTGTGGACCCTGTGTGTATTTTAAAACTTTTCGTCTGGTTAACTTGTAAAGCTAGATCTATGTGACTTCTTCCACAATATGCCTGGGAGTACCAATACAGAGTAAGAGATTAGTATCTTTAAAAGCATTTATCAGCTTTGATGGCGCTGTGTCCTTTACATATCCCTATTTCTGCTTTCTCTGAAGCTAAATATAGAATATTGCCTATCTAGAGCTGTGTGAATTGGTGTTTGTAACCTGCGTGTGACTTGCTGGTGTGTATTACTTCACACAGATTTAATATCAGTAAATATTAGCCTGGGTTCTGTAGAATAAATGTCTATTTTGGGAAGCTTCTTAGTACACTGTACCTGTTGTTCTTCTGCTGGGTATATTTCTCTTCACCATTTATGGTCTACGTAAGCAAAGTCATGTGAGCTGTGGGATAAACATACGCGTTTAGGTCTCTGTGGCATGGTAGCATGCTGTTGTCATGTGATAATCTTCAGGCAAGATAAAATGTGTTCCTGGCTTTCAGCTTGCTTTTGTAAAGATTTCTAACACTTAAAGAACTGATCCTTATTTTCTGTTGTGAGGTGCTTTATCTTCTAAGTAATTTGGAGAACACGTATCTGGAATACCAATTCTGGTTTAATTTCAAATTTTCTGAAGACCTTAACTGCATCAGTACTGTAATCTGGGAGTTATATGTTCAGATTTTGAGGCTTCTGAGGGCTTTGATATGACCTAATGATTTTTTTAGATGTCCACGTTCGCACTAAGGATGTATGTTTTGGATCAGCTCTGCATTTTGTTAATTTATATGTGGATAACGTAACACTCAGACCTTCCGAGCACATGTAACTTGCCCCTTGTGTTTCCAGAGTAAAGCTTGCTGCTGTATGACAGGTGTGACACCTTGAGTGGACTTGTTCTCCTTTTTGTTGGGATGGTTCTGGCATTTACCAAGGGAAGGAAAGTGGCTGTTGTCTTACTACATGTTTTGGTGGGAGAAAGCGAGTCCTTCTCAGTCACAAGGCAAAACAATGCCCACACCATGCCTGTAGCCCAAGTTCCCCATCCCACGGGCTTACAACTGATGGGTTTAAAACTCTTATCTAGGCAGTCACTGTATCTTCTTTCCCCAGCTTACTTGGCGGTCTGCTTGGGGGTAGAGTTATTTTCCCTATAACATAGTAAGGTTATAGACTACTTACAGAAACTGTTCACAGCATAAATGTAGTAAACTTCATATTGCATTTGGTTGAAAGTGGGGTGTGGGGGGGTGTTGGTTTCCCCCAGTTGAATGCGCTTCACAGGAAGGCAATTAAGAAGAGAGGATGGAGAACAGGACAGTAAATGAATTTGTATTCACCACCCTCCTATTGCATATTAGGGTGTGATGCAGGACCAGGTGGCTTTATAGCATCATCTCCATAATTGAATAATCAAGTGCCTTATATTGCAAAGTTCAAGTAACAGAGGAATGCTGTTCTCATCTGAAGTAAGTACTAACTGCACTTGGAAGAGTAATTATCTTTAAAGTAGGTCCTTGGAGTATACAGAAGGATCACGCTGTCAGTGCTGGGAATTAGTCTTAGGAATTGTTGCCACTCAGCTTGTTATCTGGTTTCTGGATCAAACTTTTGTCACCTCGGCGTGCTTTCACTTATTTGCCAGGCTGCTATTTCACGTTGGTATTTTCTTTCCCTGATATTCTCTGCATATAGCTATCCAGCATGAATAAAGGACGGTGTTACTAAAGATGAGGGCCCCTATTTTCCACACAGACTGAGTACTATGCAAGCCTGAACTGCATGGTAGCTTGAATTGAATTGCATAGTAAGGACATAGTAGGGCTTTCAGAGCCCAGCCATCAAAGATTATGTGCTGTAGGGGTATTAAGAGGAGCTTGTTTGAGTAACTTTAGCCAGCATCAGAATTTAGCAGTATTTAGTCTCAGCTGAATCATGTCTGCACTAAAAATACAGTATTTTGTGCTTAACCCATTTAGTTTCTACTCATGTTTCAGTTGGATTGCTAGTTAAATTGTTTGTGCTGTTTCAAGGTGCATGCATGCTATTCAGAGAAAGAAAATTAAGCTAGCTAAAGATCTGATAAAATAATAATTCTTTGACACTTGTTGAATGTTGCTTGGCATCTCTACTACAGCAATGTTGATATCCTGTGAGCACTGACTATTTGCCTTTCAAGTGGCGGGGTGGGAGTCTTCCATATATGCACTGTACCCTGGCGCATGCCCGTCACACCAGTGGGCAGTAAGTCTGGCAAGCCTACGGGCACGGGGGCTGCCGGCAGCCTGTGACTCGCACCCTGCGTGGGTCTGGGTTGGAGAGAGAACCCAGGGGCATGCAGGTCGTGGGGGAGTGGTTTTTTTATTATTTTTTTTTTTTCTACTTTCCCACCTCTCTTTTGCTTTAGCAGTCTTCTGCAATGTAACCCCCCCCTCCCCTTACCCTTCATAATGCTGATTTTGTGTCCACGCAAGCAGAGGTAGCTGTAGGTGTTACTGTAATACCATTCGTGTGCAGAAAGCTACCTTCCATATCTCTTGTAAAGAACCAAGCTGGAATCCTCTGGTAAGGTGTTTGTTTGACACCGTGGACCTAAACAGAAACTTCACTGACACCGTTTTCTGGCTTTATATAAAATTACCTTCCTGCTCATAAAATTGTGATTTGGTGAATAAGTTAATTCAGTTTCTCATATTTAAATTACTGTCCAGTGGACAGTTGCAATGCACTGGGGTGTAAGCACTTACTAACAATAGTTGGCAACAGAGTGCTACTCAATTGTAGAACAGCGTGGTCCTGATGTAGGCATTACAGAAAGGTTGATTACTGCTTAGCATGCAGAAGCCTGTAGCTTAGGAACCCTAACTTGTGCTTATACCCTCCCATGGAAGCTTTGTGCCACTCTTCAAAGTTGTAGGCTTGGTTATTCATTATTCCATCAATTTCAGTGAACAGTTTGCATAACTCCATATCAAACCTATTTTATGCCCATATAATTTATTTTGAGTTGATCTGTAGGGGGGGGTTCATGCTAGAATAAACAATTACTTACAGCATCCTTTATCGGGTTTTAAAACTAAACTAGTTTCTTATCTATTTATATCAAATCCTTCAAAGACTGTGTCTGAAGTCAACTCAAAAACAGGGCCTGGTTAAAGGTAACTGTGTCTGTGTTTATCAGCAATTGTTTTAAGAACAAGCTGGTTCGTTGGCCTCTGAGAATGCAAGTGGTTTTGCCTTTAGGAAGTTGTTTCAGGAGGCTGTGCCAACTCCATACCTCCCTAGGCTTGCTCATACTAGTGTTCTCTGGCAAAGCAATTTAAAAAATGTCTTGGGCAGGATTTTCATAAATCTATTCAGTCCAATCAGAAGCTTCGCTTAATGGAGCAATGTATAAATAGTGTAGGGAGTCAAGTGACCATCAGCTGGTCTGAATGGGTTTGACCACTACAGTCACAGGGTCTGAGGTATGCAGGAACTGGGATCACTGAAAACATGCTTTGCTGCAGAGATATCCTGGCTGTGGCGTAATTATGTAACTGCAGAGGAATTCATGTGTGTAAGAATGTGTTTTAATTAGACACCTGTATTTAATGTTGGTTTCACCTTCTGTGTCATTACTGTGGGCTTTAAAAAAAGTTACTGCCTTGGTTAGCCTTTCCATTTCGTCAGGTAGCGTGCATTGCAGTGCATAGCTGAACGCACGTTAATGCATTGCCTTTATAAAGCGTGTGCCTACTTGGCTGAAACAATGCACTGATCTGTTTTACTGAATTCAGAACTTAAAACGTAATGGCTCTCTGCCGAAGTTCATGTTAGATAATTAGAAGTTCTTGGCATGCCTGGTAAATACTGAAATTCCATTGTATTTTGCATTGGCATGGAGAAATATTTCAATTGCAGCGCCAGTGCACTGAAATATAAGCGTTCTGGCTGTTCCTGGTGACGGCTTTATTAAATCTTGGTAAAACTGTCAGCTCTGAGCTTGCAGGGATGCTGGCTTGCTTTCTCTTTGGGAAGCTACTGAAGCCGACATCCAGGTACTTTATTGAAAGTATCCCCCAGCCCCACTTAAATATCACAATATGGATTCTAAGCAAACTAGCAAAATGGCACCTATTTCTTTGTGTTCCATTCACTTGACACCTGTGGCAGCACTGTCCAGAACAAAAAAAATTTTACCTAATTCCATAACTTCCTGGGAAGAGCTGTTGTTCAAACCCAAGTAATTGGTCTTTTTCTTCCTTCCCCACTTTCCTTGGTTTTTATGCTGAATAGCTTTTCCCCCCTCTTCATTAGATTTTAATGCTTGTCAGTGCCATCCCTATCCTTATAATGTATTAAACCATGATGTGAGTTTCTCCCGTGGTAAAGCTGATTGATAGGGACCTGTCTCTTCCCTTTCCTGTCAATTCAACAGCTAGGCCTTTGATTAAAAAATTGAGTTATTTGCTTTAATTCAAACTGGAGAAAGTACGGTGGTGTATGTATCGGCAACCTTTCTCGCCTTATTTCATCTACTTAAAGATCATTCAATCATATTAAACATATCTTGGTTTAACAAGTAAAAGTAGGAGTCTGTTAGGAGGTGATTCACAAGTGTTCTAGTCACCTGCCTTTGTATTTGATGCACAACACACATCCAGTAGGTTTTTTCTATTTTTTATTTGATCTGGTGACAGGCTGAGTTGCCTCTTTCATTTTTGGCAATAAACCTTCATATTAGTGCAGTTCACCAGTGTCAAAAGCTTCACCTGTCTGTTTTATAGATAACAGATGGTGGGTTTTTGCCTTAGTAACTTGGTATTTCTTGCTTTCATGAAGCAGTCAGACTCCTGTCAGCACAGATGCCAATCCAGGCACTGCTCAACTGGATCTGAGGATCCATGGCCCAGGCTTATGGGACAGCTTGAGACTTCAGGTGACATATATGTAAAAGGCTCCTGCATCTCCGAGGGGCTCACAAACCGCCTCCCTTTCCTTATTCTGGGGGGTTTGGCCTTTCCATGTAGCAGGTGTGAATGTATGCCTGACCACTTTGGCAGCCTGGAGTTGGTGATGAGGTGCACCCCCAGCATGGCCGGCCAGGGAGGGAGGGAAGGAGTGCACTCTCCAGCTCCCAGCCCCTGCTTTTCCCCTTGCTCTTCTTGCAGTTGCAGGGGGGGCTGGCTGAAACTACTCACTCATTTGTGTGTTGATAATGTAATAAATCAAAACTGTTTTCATTAAAATAAAAATTTCTACTTTAAAAATAACACTTGTAACAGTAAATCTGCTGCCTGGGCCTCTTGGCCTCTACTTGAACATACAGTGACTGTGCTTCATCCGGCTTATTCCAGAGCCTGCGTGATTGAGGATCAGAGGGGAGATGTTTCCCTGACCTTGTGGCGTGGCCACAAGCGAGCAGTGCTGGTGATGTCAGAGCTCTGTCCCCGGGTAGGGTGGGGTGGGAAGCCCCTCACCCTTTGCGTGAGTAGAGATATAGAATCATAGGTTGGAAAAGGCTGCTAAGATCAAGTCCAACCATCCACCTGTCACCACCATGCCTACTAAACAATATCTCAAAGTACCACATCTACAAGTTTTTTAAATACCTCCAGGGATGGGGACTCAACCACCTCCCTGGGCAGCCTATTCCAATGTCTGACCACTCTTTCAGTAAAGACATTTTTCCTAATATCAAATCTAAACCTCCCCTGATGCAACTTGAGGCCATTGCTTCTCATCCTATTGCTAGCTACCTGGGAGAAGAGACCAACACCTGCCTCACTACAACCTCCTTTCAGGCGGTTGTAGAGAGCAGTAAGGTCCCTGCTCAGCCTCCTCTTCTCCAGACTAAATAAACCCAGCTCCCTCAGCTGCTCCTCATAAGACTTGTTCTCCTCACCAGCCTCGCTGCCCTTCTCTGGACACACTCCAGCACCTCAGTGTCCCTCTTGTAGCGAGGGGCCCAAAACTGAACACAGTACTCCAGATGCGGCCTCACCAGTGTCAAGTACAGGGGCATGATCACCTCCCTACTCCTGCTGGCCACACTATTTCTGATACAAGCCAGGATGCAGTTGGTCTTGGCGTGTTCCCAGGCCCTGATGGAGCAGGAGGCTGGGAGGAGTGTTGCTTGCTTTCAGCTTGGGGATGGCCGGCCCTAGGCTGGAGCATGATGGCAATGCCATAGAGGGTCATGTTGGCTTGTTTGGAGGAGGATTGAAGCCACCCAAGTGTAAAAGTGTTCCCTGCAAGAGGAGGGAGAAATGGACAAGTTGCAGTAAATGAATTGTGTGAATTGACAGAGGCAAGTTCTCCAGCAGAGAAACACCAGTATTGGTTTCCAACGAGCTGCTCTTGTGCTTCAGCATTGGGTGCTTTATTCCTGTCAGCCTTCTGTCACGTGTGCAGGCTCTAGAGGTTAGCATAGGTACTGTATAGGGGTTAAATAATGTTGATTCATGCTTAATAAATGCTGTTTGTGAAACTGTGTTGTGCAGTTCAGAAGGGTGTGCTTGTGCCTCTTGTGCTTTTCTTACAACGAGGGCATAACAGCAACTGCTCTTTTCCAGAAACATTTGATAGCAAGCTCTTCCAGTTATTTCCTTTTCAGTAGAGTAGTCTTTAATCACTGATATTATTGCTATAATCTAGTCAAATGTTAGTGATAAAACTGCTCTAAGAAATTGAGTGACTAAAAATGCATAAAAATGCCCTTATGGTCAGTTATGGTTCTGTGCTTAAAAAATACACGTCATGCTAGTGACAGTGTTAAAATACTATGTCATTAAAGCTGAAAGTCTCACCAGTTCCCAAATAAATGTTTTATTTAAGTACTTGAAACACTTGGTGGACAGTTCTAGCTTGATGGCCATTTTTTCTTTGTCTTTACTGATACTGACTTATTTCTTGCAGTGTGAAATCCTAATGCTTACTCAAAGACTTCAAGGAGTTGCCTGGAGTATATTCTAGTTGCCATCAGAAGGCCAAGCTAGGCATGTACCCACTGGGATTTTTCTCAGATGCATTGCACTGGACTATAGCAGTTCCTGAGCTGGTCGAGAGGAACTGAGATTTCCTCGTTTGACACCAGAGGTGAAAGGATTTCAGATCACCATGAACTCGAGTTTTTACGTGAAAACTCGAAATGCTGTTCTGGTTTGTACTGGAAGTTAACTCTAAGCAGCTCCCCTCCTCCTTCTCTCTGCTAAATTATGTAGGAATTGTACATTTTCTCACTGCAATATAGGATACATTTCCTCATTTCAGGATTACCTCTGTGCGTTTGTTTACTTTTATTTACTTGAATGTCCTTTCTGACAGCATGAGAACAGCCTGTTTTTGAATAATTCACGGATTCTTGTACAATATTGTTTGAGGATTAAGGAGAAGCTTAAGGTGACTTTGGTTCTGCTATTATTCTACTTCACATTTGTGAGCATATTTTATTATCTGCTTTTGGGAAGAGGTCTTTACTAATACTTGGGAACAAAACAGGTTATTTCAGAATAAAGATATAGAAACACTGAGTGCTTGTTAATTATAAAAGCTAATGACTGCATACCTGAGGCGACTCTGTTCTGGCAACATGCTTTTTTGTTTACTGTCTACAAGAAATCTGTGTAATACCAACTGTAGAAAAGTCTTCCTTTAAGAAGACTTATCTACAGAACTGTTTCATATACTGATTTCTGTTTTTTCTGATTGTTTCTGCAGGTCCTGTCGGATTAATGCTGTGGATCGGTCAACCCAGAACCTGTAGTTGCCCATCAATCGCTCAGTAGTCAGTGTAGATTCTGTCTTTACAATCAGCAGCTACATCTGGCTACTGGGTCTCTGATGACATCTCATATCTTCTCTCTAAACTTTTTGTTGGATTTTCATCTTCTCTCCTGGGTGCAGAGCACATTCATGGTGCTAACAAGTTAACATCTGAGGTGTGGCCCAAAAAAAAGGCTTGGATATCTGTTGGATCTACTTCACAGTGGGAATCAGACTAAATACCTGGATGTTGTGTATTGCAGAGCAACAGTCTTTTCTATAGCCTAGTCTTGGGGCTTGTAGTAGTCAAAACTGACAGGAATGCTATTTGGCCAATTTGAGGTAAGAAGTGTTGGACTTCACTCTTGTCAATGAAGAATCTTTAACCTCTCCTGCTAAGGACAGGTTTTGAAATGAGCATCTTGGCTGATTGCATGACTACTGCACACAGGGGAGGAAACGTGTTGTGAACTGATGCGCGTGGCTGGTTTTTATCGGTTGTATGGGAAGACTGTCCAGGTTTGGGGCATGAACCTGGCATACAATGTAGATTTCTGTGTTTGTTAAGCAACAGCTACATTGTCTGCTGGGTTTCCAGCTGCCTGGAAATACAAGGTGGAGGGGTATCTACACTTTTTTTTTTTCTTTTTGGTCAAGTTACCTCCCTTATCTCTAAGGAAGATGGTGCGTTTGGGGTCCATTTTCTGCCTCCCTCTCTGTTCTCGCACAAGGGATCTAGCTGGTGTCAACTCGAGCTTGGAGCCAGGGCAGATCTGAAACTAGTTAAGAAAAAAGTTGTTCATGGCATTGAAGTGTTCAGACACCTGAGCATGGGTAGCTCTTGGGCAGAAACTAATACCTGCTGCCTGTGTAACCGTTAGTTTGCCTTGCTAATAGTGCCTCACTCCTCTATTTTTTTTTTTTTTTTTAAACTTCAGATGGAGAGCTATATATGTGTGTGCTGTACATTTAGGGAAGTCTTTTTGGAGGAGGGAGTAGTGGGGAGCTATTTATAGGTCTGACTTTTTTTTTTTAAACACGTGCTCCACATAGCATGGCTTATGCACAGAAAGTGCCTAGAAATAATTGAGGAGGAATAAGATAATGTCTTGAGTGCTGATACCAACTGGATCTCTTATTTCTTGAGCAGCACCAAAACTAGTGTGCTTTACTTGTGCGCTGTATCCAGCTGCACAGTGACAAAACAGGCAGTTTCAGTTTGAGAAGATTAGGCCTGGAACAGCAGGGGACTTGTCCTTTCAGACCTGGACTGTAGTCACAGGAGTAAATGGGGAAGCTTGTGCAGCGCATGTCTGTACTGTTAACCCTTCATTGGCAAGTTCTGTGCCATTTGCACTTTCTCCATGGAAATCAGGAGAGTTGTGATAGCCACTCAGAGTGGAAGAACGTGTGAGTTGTCCAACAGACAGAAAAGCTTAGCCTATACGTGGGTCGGTTTAGATCAGCAGGTGTCCAGAACCAGCCCTCTTGACGGGCAATACTTCAGGAGGCAGAAGGGTTCCTAAAGTGAGTGCTGCTGTTAAAAACTGTGCTTTTGTTAAAACTAATAAAACTACTACTGCAAAGAACTGTGTGTCTTTCCCTGTTTACTGTACCAAACTAGATTTGCACCTAGGACCTAGGGGATATAAAGCTGTTCATTGCAATGTCTAGTATAGACAGCCCCTCAATACTTGCATCAGCCTGACTGCTCAAGAAATACACGTTCACTTATGCATTGCTATGTTAAGTAAAAATGTACAGACAATTGCCTACAGGCAATAATTGGTGCAAATAATCACTCCTTACTGAAATAAGTGTGGATTGTCTAGCTTTGAAAACTGCTTGTATGGTTGAGCAAATGTTTGCACTTTGCTTTATGTATTTTCTTCAGTGCAAATCTGTTGGCATCTAGGTCTCTGACTTTGCAAAATTGGTAAAGATTTTCATATAGCTGAGTCTTTTTCCCAAATTACCTGGCACTTTCTCAGTGCTGTTACTGATGTTTCATTCCATACAGCCTCCTGAGTCTTGACCAGCGTATACATGATAGCCATAAAAATGGCAATATATTGCCCTCTGCACTGCTTGTGGCTCGTTTAGCTTCAACATATATCGGTAGTTTCTATAGCATTGGTTCGTTCCTGTGTTTCTAGTTGTTCAGCTCAGCTTTTAAGGATTCATATCAGAATAAGGTATGTCTACCCAAACTGTTCATATGACAAGTGCCATAATGGAATTCAAGAGCAGATTAACCTAATGTTTAACATCAAGCCCCACTGCTATTAAGTTTCACTTCCCTGCTGTGTTTCAGTTAAACTTACAATGTTGAAATCCCCTTTGTGGGCAGGTACTTCTGGTTCCTCTTATTTTTCTGTCATGCTACTTGCTTTTGTATACAGACACCTCAAAAAAAAAAAAAGTGTACACACCCTCCTCTGTTACCTTATTCTGAGGTTCTTTATTTTCAGTATCTAGCATAGCTAATGGAAGCATGTGAAAGTGGTTACTCCTCCTACTGTGATATTTGTTTTAGTTCTTTGTTCCTCCTTTTCTGTATGGATTTCAATGAAACTGCCATAAATAAATGCCTATCCCTTCCTCTCCCCTGATGAGGGTACTGCTATTACTCCAAATTCAACTGCTGCTGACAGCAGCCAGAAGGCATCCTTCAGCTTCAGTGGAAGCAACTGCATTCTGTGATGTAGTTTTCCATGCATTCAACCTTAGTGTAGTCCTGAGAGTTTCCATTTTCTTTGAGCTTTCACTCCTAATGGTAACCTTGGCCATATTTTTACAGTGTTTCTACACTGTGATGCTCACACGTGCAAGGACAGACTAGTGTGTGTGTGCTGTTTCTCAGAAAGGAAAGTGAGACCAAGGCTCTTGCCTGGCTGCAGGCCTCCCTCTTATCACAGCACCTCTGAAGCCAGGTCAAGGCAGTAGATGGTGAGAACTGCTGAATTACTTAGCTATATCCCTTCTCCAAAAGGCAGAGTTTGGATTTTGGCTTTCAGGTGTGTTTTTTTTCCTGCATGTTTCACTAAGCAGATAGTGGGAGCTAAGAGAACAGTGGTAGTTGGGTCTGTGTGGACTAAGATTGGGGAAGATCACAGCACTTCTAGAATTCTGTTTTCTGTTGTCTTGGTTCATGTAATACCTTCTCATGCTGAAATTTCTTCCAGTCCTCTGACTCTTTTAGAATTGACCTGAATATCTATTTAAATCTTAATACCAGGAAGAACAATATTTTTACTTTCTGGATTCAGATAACTACTAGGAAAGCCTCACTGCCTACTATTTCTCTAATCTGTGAAGGATATCTCTGAGAACTCTAAGCTGTATTTTCTTGGCTATGTTTATTCTTTCTAGGCAAATCAAGATTCAAAGAACTGAAAGGACGCATCTAGTCTGACCTCACTGCACTTACAGCATGTGCTGCCCTATCAGTACACGGTAGAGACAAATACTTTCTGGAAGTCTCTTAAAAAAAAATAATAATAATCCTAGAATCATTAAGTTTCCAAAATTACAGTAATAAATTTAAAACCTGAGGGACACACACACATGACCAAAAACCAAAACCCTGCTTTAAGTAGAACAGAATAATGAATGAATGGATTGCTTTAGTTGCCCGAAGTGTGAACAGCCATTCCTAATGGGAAAGCTCCATCCATTGAGCAGATGACTTGTAATTAAACTGTGGAAACCCTCTGTAATTTGGACATGCCTTGCTGTCCTGAATAACCAAGCAGATCCTGTCTCTTGTGCACGGCTGCTTTCTGGGTCTGTTTGGTCGATGGGGGCTGACAGGGCTGTGGCTCTCTTCCCAGCTCTACTCGGCACCAAGGAATTCACTGAGGAGCTACATATGGAAGGTCAGGGCAGAAGGAAGGTGCGGAGGGTTTTGGAGCAGTCTTTTTGGAAACCTTCCAGCAGGCACCTTTTCTTTCCCTTGGCATGAGTGAGCAGTTTTCCAAAGGCGTAAACACACCTGGGACTCTTCACTAGAAGTACCCTCTTAACAATACACTTTGGCTGACTTGTGTTGGTGTGCCTGTGCATTTTTACTCTGTGAATACCCCTCTGAGTTAACAGTGAGAATTCGCCTTCGGAAGTAGTGTTTCAGGCAAAATGGACAGCCCTGGGACCTCTGTATTGCATCTCTCTCGGCCTTTCACATAGGGTCATAACACAAGTGCCGTAGCATAGAAGCATTTGTATGCGGTGCTACAGCATTCTTAGAGCTTGTCTGCCACGGGGCTGTTTGTACTGTGATGTGTTGGTTTTTACAATAAACTGGAAAACTAGGCCTTGATTGTGGGTGTATGGAAAACGCTGAAGAAGTGTTGGGCTTAAGGGGTCCTTGGCATTAGAGCGCCCCACAGCTTTGGAATCTATCCTGTCTGTGGCTAGCCAGCTACTCATAAAAGCACTTAACTGAAATTGTAGAGAGCCTTGAGATCCAGTTTAATATTGACATTTTTCTCATGCTGCGTGGCTTACAGCTTCTAGTGGTAGCTCAAAGATGATGCTGAGTTGTTTGAGGAGAAAAGAGGACTGCTCTTAATTGTAAGGAAATGGCACACCATTGCTTGGCTAATATGATAGTTGCTGTCTGTGTATACAGCAGTAGGTTTTAGTTTGAAGGCTTTGAAGAACAGTTGCTATTGCTACACATTAACAAACTTTTTCCTTTTAAGTTGGTGTTTTTTCTAGCTACTGTTAAAAGTTTCGTTCTGTTGCTAGGTAACACCCGCACATACTTGATCTTCCATGTGCGCTGAATGCCAGCCTTCCATGCAAAACACCTTTCCAAAATTAGTGTCTGTCAAGCTCCTGAAAGGTAGCGGTGCTGTGATTCAAGTCAATCATGTTGCCTGCAGTAGGTGTTAATGCTCCCATCTCACAGCACTGGCAAAATCACTAATATGGTGCATCTCCAATTCTTTTTAGCTACAAGAAAACAGTATCTTCTGAAACACTTGCACGCTAATTCTGGAAAGAGAAGTAAATTGTAGGAGGCACACTTAAAATATCAATTTTTTAATCATGGTGATAATATATCTCTTTGAAGTTTAGTTTTACTTAAACTGCTGAGTTCTGAAGGGAGCTGGACTGAGTGATGAGGTAGGTAGGTTGCCAGTGCACTAAGGCTGGCCAACCAGTACCGGAATGGCTAGCTGCTGAGGATTTTAGAGAGGGGCAAGCATGGGAAGATGTGAGGGGAAGGACTGATGAAGAGTATAAGAAACTTTCACTTTCTTTTAATCTGTCTTAACTCATGAAAGGAAGGATCCATCCCTTCCCCTTGCCTCCCCAAATTCAGTATACTGTTCCACTAGACATATGTGCTATACCAGACACTCTGGCTGTTTTTTGTCCTCTGTTCACCTGTACTTGTTCCCCAATTGTTTCTGTCGTTTGAGTAGGTGAGTGGTACCTGTTTGGAGAGGAGTATCAGCAGCTGAACAGGGTGTCATGTATGCTGAGACCAGGAGCTGCTGTTACTTTCCTTGAGTGTGCCTTTTCTGTTTCCTGAAGTTCACTTGGGCAGTACATGTACAGGAGGGCCTGTCTTGCAGACTTACATGGAGCCCTGAGATAACTGGCTAATGGCAGTCTTTCCAAAACATCCACATAAGACATTAAAACCCCAGTAGCTCAGCCAAGAATACCTCAACTTCTTAGCTGCAGCCTTTCCAATAAGCGAAAAATAAATGAATGTAAAAGTAAACAAACCTGCCGCTGCCTTTTGTACGCTTCTGTAAGCCTAGGCAACTGCTGCAAAGCGTCGTGGTGGTGTTTGTCATGGTTACCACAGAACTGATTCATGAGCTGCAGCATTAGTAGGCACGGTAGTGTTGGGTGGATGGTTGGACTTGATGATCTTAGAGGTCTTTTCCAACCTATGATTCTATGATTAGGAATTGTGATCACCTCTCCTAGCGTCTTTATTTACTTACTGACAGATAGATCAGCTAGATAGGTAAAGATGTGAAAGTAAGTTGTACCTATTGTTAAATGGCATACCTGCGTGCTTGCAGGAGGTTCTTTATCCTTTCTCCCACACAGTTCATCCTGGGTCTGACAGCTTCCCAGGGGTGTGACTTTGCTGCTGATAGATGTTTAGCTGCTCTCACTATCGGTACAGCTTCTGCCAGCATGCTGCATCACGTGTTTGGGTACTCTTTTGTGCAGTTTGTTTGCTTTCTAAATGTAGATACGAGCTTTCAGACTAAAGCACATTAAGTTGTTAAACTAAACTAGCATAGGTATTTAATCACACTTGGTTAACTGCCTGTGGCTTACCTGACATAAGAAGAGAAATGTAACTGAAGTCTTGGGATGGCTGCTGTGTGCGGCAGCAACGTGGAAGTCGCTGGATCTTCCTGAGCAATAAAGGATGCTCACTGTGCACTGTGTGTCCCACTAGTCTTGTTATCAGTCCCTGGAAACTTTTGTGCCATTCTCAAAGGCTAGTGGACCCCATTTTTTTCTTCACCTACAGTGGATAGTGATTTGGGGGAGTAGTTAGAAGGTATTTCAGCAGCCAAATTTTCGCAGGGGATTTTCACCTCAAGTGAACTTTTTTTACAAAGACATGGGTTTACATGGTGGAATAGGCTGCCAAGCTTCTGGGTTTCTTTGTATTTAGTAGTGTTACAAAAAACAAAACCCTTCCAGTGGCCAAACTCCCTTCAGTTCTCCCCTAACAACGAGGACAGTGTGATTTAATGTGCTCTTTTGGATCCAAACTGCTGTGTTGCAGGACCACAAAGGAAAGTTGCTGTCCAGAATACATGTTCTAAGGGTGGGGCATCTTCAGCTGCCCTCTAATGTCGCTGTTTTGCGGATGGGGAGTTGAGGCACAGTGAAATTGAGGGCCAGCTTTTCCCCTCTACTCCCTTCCCAAGTGAAAATCCGTTTGAATGGAAGTCTCTGAAATGCTGCTTCTCTTGAGTGGCTTCTCAGCCCTGAGGGAAGGAAGGTGCTTTTACAAAACCTGCAGAGAACTGAAAGTGAGTTGGTTGTCTATATTTAGGAGAGGTTGGAAGGTGGAGGATGGGATCCGAGTTTTGGAAGGCTTTGGGTACTGATCAGAAGAGAAAGTTCTCACCTTTAATGCCACAGCCTGTATAAATTAAACTACAACCCAAGGAAATGGAAGACCCAAACTGATTACCTGTAGATTGCCCGGACCCCCCCTAGGTTTTGGATGGGTTGGCAGCAGCAGGATGCATTGCTTTATTAAAGCAGCATTGCTCTGCTGCAAAGAAATGGAAGATCATACACCCCAAGAGTAGAAACACAACTATGATTTGGTGGTCAAAGCATACATGACTGAAAAAGAGGATGGCTTGAGGTAGAAAACCTGCTCCCCGAGACTGCTGGGTATGTTGTATCAAAGAGCTGTTTCATGTAGCAGCCTTATGCAGAATTGTTGCAATGGTGTTTTGCTTCTGAAGGACCTCCTCCTAACAGTAGATTTTTGTTTTCACCTATGCAGAAGAACAAGATGAGCTTGGTCCCAGTGTTTGTAATCTTTCTTTTCTTCTGTTTCCTCATAGTCCTCTGAACTTTGCTACTCCTTGCCCCAGAACTACCAAAGTGGCAGCATGACCCCCCCCAAAATTTGGGAGGTACAAGAGACTAAACCTGAGAATTCATCAGGCTTTTAGTCAGTTTAATATCCTTGTTCATGTAATTTTTTTATTTTGCCAGTTTCTTATGCACCACCGAGTCCTGAGAAAATGTAACAGAAAGTTTTGAACTCAGCAGACAATTCTGCAGGATGTTCTCGGGCACAGCTGATGCTTTGGCTGCCCGTAACTGGGACCCCAGGAACTCTTCTTAGAGTTTAATAGGGTGTGTTGTACAAAGATAAGTACCTACATAGGTATTCATGGTGCGTAGTACTACCAGAACAAGAATACAAACTCTCTCAGAAAGGGATTTAGCTGCAGATAGAGACTTCCTTGAATGCTGTGTTGACATTCATTGTTTATCTGCTCAGACTAGTCATATTTGGAAACACTGTTCTGTTCTGACATATGACTTTTCCCAGGAGCAGCAAGGCTCACAACGAAGATTTCACAATAAAGAAAATTATGTTCCTCTTTGTGGGAATGTTATAGTAAAGCCATGACAACTCATTTGGCACAGGATTGGGTTTTTTTTCAGTAAGGATTTCCCCTCCCCCCCCTCCCCCCATCCCTACACATTTTTGATATGCTTCCATGTGTTGAGGTTTTGTTTTATTTTTTTGATATGTTGGTTTTGTGTTGTGTGTTGCGCTTTTTTTTTTAAGGAGGGTGGGGATGGATCATTTCACACTTAGCCTCCCGGCCATCCGCTTGGAAACCATGCAATAGGTATGAAGAACCCGAGTCCAGGCTTGTGTGTTTCGGTGTCGCCACCAGCAGCGGAGTTGCTCCTAATTTATGACCACGTGAAGAAGTTGAGCATCAGGCTCTTAGGATCTGCTCAGCTGGTACTGCACTGAGGTTACACATCCTGCTCCAGGCGAAAGGGGGAGGTCTTGGTGCGAAATACTGAGAGGTGGCACAAACACATAGCCAATAGCTTAAATACAAGGTAGCAATTCCAAACTGGCGTGACTGGAAAGGCTGACGTATCTGCAGTCACTCATGAGGCTGCTAAAGATCAGACACCAGGATCATTCCCCAGCCCAGAGCTGATGGTATGTTAGTGCAGGATATATTTGGAAGTCAGTGGTACTTCTGGAGGTTGCAGTCCGTACGTCTGATCTTTTTGGACTTTTTATTTAACTGTGGTGTATATTTTGAAGTGGAAATTATTTTTACCTTATTATACTGGATCTTTTTCCTAAATACCAAGCTAATTAATCAGATTACAGTAAGTTACACTAGGGATGGCAGTCTAGCAGCTGAAAAGTCATTGGGCTTTTTTGCAGCCTTCCCTGGAGTTAAAGTGGGTATTTTGGGCAGAACAACACATATGGTGAAATCTGGGCTTTGCTGTAGTTCTTGGAAATTCTCTCCACGATCGCAGTTTGCACCCACCTAAAATTTGCAAGTTATAAAGAGGGCGGCATTTTCCTGCTTCAGTGTTTACTGCCCCATCCGAATATTCTCACTATGCATTTTGGAGCTGGAGAAAAAGAGGGTTCTACTTTCAAAGAAGAAAGGAGAAAGACAGGAGGTTTTCAAAGATGTGACTTTGTGAGGATAGAAAATAAAATCATGGTGGCTTTGCCAACACCTCTGAAGCATTTCTGAAAAAGCTGGTAGGCCAGCCGTAGTCTGAATGTGTTTGCCGCATGTTGCTGAAACTATAGTTCAGATTATGTTGCTGTTACTATTATAAACCCTAGGAAGTGGGTGTTTATAAGTGGAGTCAACATTCCCTCAGAGTGAAAAACTGGCCTTAAAAGGGAGTTGTCCTAACAGCGAGAAGGATTATTTAAAGAAAAAGAAAATGCTTAATTTTTGCTGTTCGGAGAAAGAAAAAGGAGGCAAAGCTGGGATGGAACATTAAAGCATTGCCCAAACAAACTTTTTTTTCTATTCTTTTGTGGCCTTTATCCAAAAGATATTATTCAGTAGACCCAGTGATAAGTTGTGATGGAAAATGAGTGAATTGCCTTTTTTGCATATTTAATTAACAGGTTTTCTTTAATTAGGAATAATCACAGTAGCACATCAGCAGAAATGCATTGTGACCGGTAGCATTATAGTATTCTACTGCTCATAGTCACTAAAGTCAAGAGCAAGATCTTAATATTTCATTTGCGTCTCTGTTTTGTTCAGTAGCACCCTAACGCCTTGCTACTGCACCAGCGAGAGGTGATAGTGAGTATGCTCAGGGACGCCCACCCGACCTGCCCTGCCGGGAGAGAGGGATGGTGGAACTGGGCTGGGGTGGAAGGCGGGAGGGAGGTGAGCATGGACAGACCTAGGACTGTAGGAGCCTACTGAGACAGCTGCCTCCAAAAATAGGTAACCACCAAGCAAGGTTTACTAAGTCACAGTTTTAACGTTGGTATGGACTGCAACACAATCCATAACATATCAAGACTTGTCCACCTAAACTCTGCTTCAGACCTGGCTTTAATTAACATCATTAAGAAGTCACATGCTTTCCAGACATCTCCAGTTTCCATGACATCTATTTCTCTTCTTTCAGGTCTGACACTTTCTGCCTCTTCTCGTCTTTCTCTTGTGCCTTTTCTGCACAGGGATACTGTTGAGGAACATCCTTATTGCCATTAGACAGAAAGTGAAGCTGCTGCTGGGATTTCTCTTTCCATCCCCAGCTGCTGTTCATAGCAAGATGCTGGCACTTTCTGTCTGCTTCTCCAGCGTTCCTTGACAAATTGGGTGCTTTCAGAAAAATCAAGTGCAGTGCTCCAGTTGTGTGGGCGTGCATGTATTTATCCATCCAGCTATCACTAGTGCATGTGTACTGTGTGACAGGACGATGCTGAGGAGCATCTGCCCAGGATAGCTAGTACTGAAGTCCTATATAGTATGTGTCTTGAAATCCCAGCACCTGTAGTCCTCTTAACACAAGATCTTTCGTGTGAAACTTTTAAAGAAAGACGTGCTTTGAGCCCTTGGGATTGTAAAGCACGAAGCTGCTTTCCTTCTGAGACATGAAACAAAAAAACCACCTTTAATCTATTACAACATACTTCAAAATGTGTTGAGAAGCATGAGGAGGCAGAGAAACGAGACAGGGTATTTTGCGAAGATCACTGCCCTGGTGAAGGGCTGCAGTCAGACTACTGTGCAGTGTGAAATGCATACTGGGCTCCTTGTGCCTGTGGTTGCAAATCAGTCCCTCATGTTCTTCTTCATGCCATTTCAAATGGTGTTTGCCAGTGAAATGTTTTTCCCCAAGAAAGAGGAGAGCGATGGGAGCCTGTACTCACCAAGGCAGATAGAGCATTTTGGAGGGCCAGCTCTAGCACCACACCAAAGCTACGGCAGGCTCTCGTATCTCAGTCTTGCTGTGGCTGCAGTTCACCGTGCAGGATGGTTGTAGCAGACACAAGAGAAACGAGGTGAAATGCACCCAGGGTTACGTAGCTGCCCTAGGTAAACTGCTGCAGTTGAAACTAATTTGATGCGGCTTTTTACTGTGCCATCTTTGTATGTCAGTACTACCTGGCTACAGAATGATGCTGCCATTGGAGCTTTTTATCAACCGGAAGGAGCAAGAAACAGTCTTTGTGCTTGTGCATGGAGGTTTCTGTCTAGGTCATTTTAAGTTTTATAAACTTTTTTAGGTTTGTGTTAGTCTGCCCACAACAACAGATCATGATGTTCGTTGTTCCCCCAAAACTGTGAGAGTAAGTGCTGAGAAGCCAAAAGATATCACGGAACAGAGAAATCACAGGCAAGAAATGTAGAGAAATATACAGCTCTAAGAATAGTTTCTCCACTGAATATTCAGAGTGGGGACATTAAGGTGGAGAGCTCAGGGGAGGACCACAAATTTCCTGTAGTAACTCACACGGGGTGAGGCTGGAACTGCTACATCGTTTTTGCTTTTTTATGATCAATTGTGATGTAAATGCTGATGGCTGCTTAACAGGCAAAACAAAGTAGGGAAATGATGAGTCATATGCACTCATAGCTTGTCTGAACAAGTAATGTGCAAGTCAAGTTTCATTTGAGTGATACAGAACTTTCCCCCAAGGACTGCGTTCACAAGCCAGGGAAGTGGGAGGCTGACGAGGGCTTTGGATTGGCATCTGTGCACCTCTCGAGCAGATGATTTTCACGATACCGAGACCATCCAGGTTTATCACTGATTGTCCTAGTGATACTGAAATTCACGTGACAGTAACCTTCACTGGTGTATGTTGTGAAACATGGGGTGGAATTTTTCTATTGAGCTTCAAGGGTATGATCATATTTGTCCTGATATGGGGGAATACATCCTCCCTATGGAGGGAAAGCACCTACAGCTCTCCAGCAGTTAGGAAGAACTGACTGGCTGCCCTTCCCATCTGCAAGGTTTGAAGAAGATTCAGTCTCCCTACCCTCGCACCAAGATACCTCAGGAGGCTTTGCGCTCCAGTGACTGCGGCTCAGATGGCAAAAGTGTCCTTAACATTTGCCTTTCAAAGCATCATCTAAATTATTTGTCTGTTGATTGTCTTAAGTACTATTGCAATATTTTTTTTTTTGTTTATTTGCTGTAATAAAAGGATTTTCTTCAGCATCAGAATACTTTAATTCTCCACAAAGAAAGAGATGTCTGTACTGGCAGTTAAAGATGCAGCACTTGTTAGGAAGTTGGTAGCACAGCTCCCAGTGACTTCAGCACACCCAGGAATGCAACCCAAAGCGCATGCAAATCACTGCAGGTATCTGCAAGTGCAGTAGCGTGAACCTAAACTGTCACATCCATGGCAAGTGTACCCATCTGTAGCTCAGAAATATTGTCCTTTTCCCCACAGCTGTTCTGAAGGCTGATGTGAAGCCTGGTCCAAGTTGCCTGCTCTCAGCTGCTGGGATGTTGTTGAAATAGGTGGGTGGGAAACAAGTCATGGTTGTTCCAACCAGCCAGAAACTGGGGGAAACCAATTTCAGAAACCAAGGTGCTGTGTGTGTATATGGCAAAGGCACAATCCTTTGAAAGTGTGCAGTGAAAAGGATATGGTTAGGAGCATGCTGAAAAGGGAACAAGTACGTAGTTTTGCAGTTTTGAAAACTACTGTTTGAATAAGTAATCCAGTTCCCAATTCAGAACTAAAATAGCCTTCCTGTTAGTGCAGTGCTGCAGTCTGTCACAGTTGGCAGCAAGAGTTTTCCCTGTCGGTTGACTCTAGGTTTAACTAATAATAAGAATATGCCTGAAGTGCAGCTTCTCTTCACAAAAGGTCTTTTTTGCACATGATTTATTAAATGGCTGCCCCATCATTTCAAATTGCGCAGTTACATGTTTTTTTTAAATGCCACCTAATATGAGTTGCCATTTGAAACACAAGTGCATTTTCTACCTAAGTTTCGGTAAATGTATCTTGGGCATCTGCTCTCACTCCCAGAAGGTAATTTTATACTTAATCATCTGGCTAATGAAGATTAAAGGTCTGATTCAGATCTTTCTTACAACTGGTGACATAAATCAGTAGGAGCATTACTGACTTCAGGCTTTATTTACTTCTGATTCGATTACTAATGAAAACTTTAATATTACTTAATGAAAGCAGATGCCAGGTAAAGCAGTGGGAAATGTTCTATTATTCAGTTAATAGGGCTTCAGTGAGTCAGTCAAAGGCTGCCACTCCTGGAACAATTTAGAAAAAGTTGATTGAGGAACCCGGGGACATTTGGAAAGACCCAGTGTCGCTGAGCAAGCACATACAGTCAACCAGCATCGGCCGGCAAAACACAGGGGCACGTGAGTGGCGGGGAGGAGCTCTGAACCACATCTGGAGCTTTCTGCAAACAGGCTTTTCGTGAGACACAGCTGCAGTGTTGACTATGGCACAAGAGACGAGTTTTGAAAGGAGCAGGAATAATCAAAAGAGCGGCTGATCCCAAGGTGAAGCAGGAGCAGTGCAGCAAGGAATCTCAGCCATCGGCATTCACATGTCTGAAATAGCAAAGTTCTCAGGAAAAATTGCAGAGATCAATGTCCAAGCAATCCTGTGCATGATGTACGAGTTGCTTATGAGGGAAACTCATTCTTTTGCTGAATTCAGCCAGACGTGCGAAACAATCCATCAGATTTGGAATGAGCTGTTGGATTGATTAAACACAAATGTAATTAGCTCTTTCTCTTTTGCTTGATGCTTGTCATTTAAAATGATGAGGAAGCAGGAGAGAGCTCTACTGAAAAACTACTGTATTACACTTGTGAAAAATGCATGGTTGTTCTGTTTATAGACTGCTCCGTTGCTGTAATCTTGAGCAACCAATAAGGAACCTTACCATCAGCAAAGCTAAATGAGAACAACCTAGTCATTGTGTCTTAGCAGTTTGCTTATTGCTGTAAAAACACAAAGTGCTCATATTTATTTATAAAGCATCTAGAGTGCACTACGGGCTCCTGTGACTAAAGGAGCTGTCCTCAAGTGTAATTTAAACTTCCTTGCTCATTCGTAACCACAACCGCAAGGTTAAACTGACCTTCTCTGTTCTTCTGAGTTTCATCCCTGAAAAATGCACTGAACTCCCACCCCTGCCAAAACTAAGGATGTTCCCTTCACAGCAATTTTAAGGCCAACACAGAACCCTGTCCCAGGTATGTGACTAAGTCTTAGTCACGTAAACAGAAGTTTTTCATCTTGAATAAGCCAGTATGTGTCCTTCCTGCTCTCACTGTATGACAGATTTCTCTCTTGAAAACTGTATCCTAGTGGTATGAAAATTAACGTATCGGCCTCAGTCCTTCTCAATGACACTGCAAACACCCAAACCAAAAGAATGAAAAGCTTGGAGGAGATACATTGTTCTCAGACCACTACAACAGAGAAGTAAAACATCGCATGGGATGTCGGAGCAGGCCTTGTGAAGGGAACCAGGACCCCCACAGAGAAGGCTATGTCCTCTCTCCTCCTTGAGTGTCCGGGATCTTCTGGTATGCTCTCCCCTGGGAAATATCAATTCAGGAGCATCTGACCCAGTGCAGAATTTTTTACTTTTATTGGCAGTAAAGAAAGGTGTTTAGAGAAGCTCAGAAAATGAAATTTTAAATTTGGGATTTGGCAAACACTGCTCTTATTTCTTACTCTTGAAACACTGTGCTGCGGGACTAGCATCAGAGGTTCACTAATAAATGACTCAAGTGGCACACTGTTCCCAAGTAACAGGACTGGATTGCAACCAAAAGTTAGGTACTAATGGAGACTAAGCCCTCAAGAGAAGTTAAATATAGGCGTATGCACATGCATATATATTCCTAGAGAAGAAGCTACTGCAGTGGCTGCACTGACACGTCTCATCTAATGGCTGTCATACAGAAAGGGGAAATATACCCATGACAAACAGGCATATATAAGTTATTTTCAGGCCCCGTGATGTAAAACCTTTTTTCAGGCACTGTCGCCCAAAGTTTCTCTTTCCTGAGTTTCTTTTTCCTCTAGAAGAAAAAGAAACTTAGCAAGTGCTGCAGTGCATAGTCAATCAATGCCTGGACTGTGTCCAACTTACTCAAGTACATGAGAATGCATGGGAGAAATAGGTTGATCATTAAAAAGTCAAGCAGTATAGAAAGTAAAGGAAAAATATTAGCAGCTATTTTAGATGTTCTTCTTACTTGCTCTCAGTTCTTTAACCTGATTGTTTAAAGGCTTGTTAAACTAAGTGTGAAATGTATTTATCAGTTCCATTACACCGCCAATTTAGTGTCGATAAGAAATTCATTGTATCAGAGACAAGATCTTCACAGGTTTTTTAGCATAATCTGCAGCAAAAGCATAGGCCATCACCATTCAGAGTGGTGAAGAAATTTTTTTTAAATTGAGAAGCAAACTTGAAATGCCCAATACCTATGTTAGCAAGCTCTCATCTATGACTTACAATTAAAACATCTGAATGCAAATGGTTATGAAGTGGTCTTGAAATATCTCCAAGTACCTCTGTGTCCTTAGAAGACACTGCATATATGTGACTCTGTGCAGGAGAGCACAAAAGGTGTTCACAGCGCCAGCCTTACCCCGTTCTGCTAGACTTGCTCTCTTAACATGAGCAATACGATTGTTTTTCATTCGGCATCTTGCTGGTGCCAATTTCATAGTTAAAGCACTAAAGGCTACACCAGGTGGGACAGCAGGGACCATGGGAAAAACGTAGTCTAGTTACGGGTGATGCAGTAGGTCCATTTATCAGCTGCAGCCTTGGTGTCAAAGGGGACAGACAAGGCAGAAGACAAATCATGGTCCTGCATCTTCGCTTCTCAGCTGCGAGCTCACAGCTGAATGTTTGTCTACATTTAGAGAATCCATCTCCTCTTGGCAATTTCTCATTCTTCCTCCATCCCACACCTTGCCTGCCAAGGTGTTACTCCACTGTGCACTACCACGGCCATCTTAGCTTGTGCTAGCTACCCCGAGTGGCAAGAGCATCAAGATGAGGCCATGCAGGCTTCAGCACAGGCTGCCACCACAGTATGACGAGAACTTGCGTTTTTATTGTGAACAGTGTATTAAAAGCCCATGCTACATCTTCACTGCATAGATCTACTATCCCTTCATTTTACTATGTAGACAGATTCTTTCCATGTCTCCCTTCCTCCCACTGGCCCTTCCATAACGCGGTAGGATTTTGTCACACTCTAACATATTTTTCTCCCCTTCCTCATGTTTTTTTTTGAAAACGCTCATCGCAGGGAGTGGTGGTGCTGAAGCTTAGTGAGGCACCATCTGTTTAGCAATCCCAGCCTGGTTTCCAATAGACCACCTGAAATATATGGTTTCTCCCAGCCTTTCCTTCTGCTGGAGCACTGGCTGAGAAAAGCCACCTTTGCTTCTTGCTGGTGTCAGCGACCGCACCCTCCCTGAGCACATCAGTAGGGAGAAAGCCTTGTTTCACAGCCGACACTTGCAAAGTTTCTGTCAACTTCTACAGATCCAAAATGTCACCCAGGATATCCCTTCTTCCCCCACAAAGTATTGCATAAGCACACATGTAATCCCAGGGTGGGTGACAGGACCAGTTGGTGCAGGACACCTCTAGGGCCACACCAGGTTTCTCCAGGTCCAAGCCAAACTGCATCGGCTGCAGTGAAGATCAAGAACAACAAAACCACCGTATGCTAAATATCTTCTACAGATTCCCCCGCAGCCTGGCAAAGTGCAGTGCCAAACTGACCGACTCACCACAGCCAAACAAATCTCCAAGCACTGGGCACCAATTCATTCTGAAAAGTGGCTGCTCCTTGTTTAGGACCAAATAGCCTTCTTTCCCATTAATGCTCTGTTGTTGGCTCTGTCTTCTGCCATCATACACCATGAAAAGCAAGCAGGAAAAAATAAATCTCAAAGAAAAGCTAATAGCATGATATGCTAATTTGTAAGTGTTGCTGAGAGTGTTGGCCCCACATAAGAACTACTGACCCGTTTGGGTATATTTTCAAACGTTCTTTCCTTTTTGGTGTCGTCTTGTTCTGCAGCTTCGGATTAAGCAGTTGCCGCTTCATTTTAAAGCATGCGTTGCACTCACCCATCTGGAGACTTTATGTTGTATAATACAAGGGAGCTCACAGTATGTGGCATAAATTACAGACAAGAAGAATGCAACAGCGCAGCATGTAGGGTAAATTAAAGCAAGCATTCTTCATGGCCCATAGCAGAGAAGGACAGAACAATTTTGCATCATAAATACAGAAAAAAACGTGCTTTAAAGTGAGAATTTTTAAAAAATAAATAAAAAATATATGCCCTCAGAGGCAGGCAGTCTGTTCCTAGCAGCAGCAGCAACCATGAAAGACCACATTAAGGAATAAAGAAAGGGATAATGCTAGATAACAAGAGGTAACAGATTGCAGTAGGAGGACAAAGAAAGAAACCAAATGCTGAGATGGAGCAAGCCCCAGTGGACTTTTAAAAACAATAGCACAAATTGAAAATGAAAGGAGCAGAAAGCACACACAGATCTGAGGCTGGAAACCATTCTGGTCATTTTCTGTGGTATGGACAAATGTAATGCACACCCTTTCTTAATAACATAGCATTTACAAAGGGTTCATGAATGGCATCTACTGACCATGGCCTGGTGAACTCAGCATAGCCACAGGAGCCTTGAGTTTGCTCTGAAGGTCCAGGAACGCTGACCATCATGTGCCACTCTGTAGCCTCTGTACCATCATGTGGCCACATATGTACCTGTTAGTGTGCGTGCATGTGCACACGCATATGTAGGAGTGGGACAAATTGGGTTCCTGAGCAAACCTGACTTGCTAGCACGTGTCCAGTTCTGCGTACCCTACTTGTAGCCTGATCCTGGGTATCCATCCTGCTTGCTGTTGTAGCCTGGCCCTGGCTGCAGGATGCTTCCTCAAGTGCTTTGCTGTCACTGGGCTGTTAGGACAGGCGAGGTTTGCACCACCCCACAGCAAGGGGCATGGCTCAGAGAGCAGTGTGGTGGCATCGAGCTGCGACACTGCACGCTGCTTTCTCCTGCTCAGCGTTGAGCTTGCAGAGAGGGACCAGGTGCAGCCTCCCCACGTGTGAGCTTCCACAGCAGCTTACGCCAACCTGGGGCAGGGCTGTTTCTCTCCCGCTGTCTCGCTGTGGCCCTTCCCTCGTGCCAGCATTGGTGCTTGTATTGCTGTGCTGTGAGTCGCTTCAGGGAGCCAATTGTGCTAAACCAACCTTACCAAAGAGAGATGCTCAGTTTCAGATCGATCCTACTCTTCTCGCCGGGATGCAGCTACTCAAGCCGTGAGCCAGTTTAAGGCACTGAATGGGCAATCAGAGGTCTGAACTGGAGGTGTGGGACTGTGGCAGCTTCAGTTTATATGAGGTTAAGCTACCATGGGACGGTACTCTGGCTCTGTTTTCCTTTCCCACCCTGAGTTGTTTTTGTCAATTTAGAGTATGTTTCTTTCAAGGCAGGGAGTGTTTCCCATTATGTGTTTGCGCATTGCCTAGCAAGTTGGAACCCTGATCTGAGGTGGAAACTTGAGGCCCCACCACAGTACAAATAATAAATGTAACACAGTGAAGAACAGATGCATTCACATATGGTGTATTATAATTCAAACAAATAAAAATTCTTATGTTGTATGTTAAAATCATTCTATATGTGCCACAGTTAGCATAAAAACTGAAAACAAAAACAAAATCATGAAGAGTCAAGGCATCTAAGAGTACTTACCCTACTTCTGCATCCACCAACACAGAGTCCTCTGCGCCCATCCTCATCACCAAGGAAATCATCATGCAACAGTGTCCTGTAACTTTAGTGGTGCCCTGGTTGTCCTGTCATTTTTTTTAAACATTAATTTCAGAATTCCTTTCAAGCTTAAGCAGGCATCTCCGTAGCCAGCTGGCCCCTCAACTGCACATACGCACATGTGGGGCTGTACAGAAAATGTCTACAACTTCTTCATTTTGCATAACTCCAGAAGAGCATGCCATTTTTGTCTTTTCAAGAATGTGGTCCCTGACGGCAGCATCATCCCAGGGCAGTCTTGGTTTTATTCGCACTAGATTGGGAGTAGGGATCATTGTGACAGAGGGTATTCTCTCTCACACTGTGCTGGCATTGGTAATAATAACAACTGTTTGCAAAGAGGAAAGTTATTTGTGACAATCTCTGGAACACTGTATTATTTAATTCTTTTGGAAGAGGAATCTTCAGATAAAAGAAAGAATTAATTTTTAGCGAGTTACAGCTACATGGTAATTCTAAGCTGAATTATACAAACTAAGTCAAGATCTCATAGGCTGACAAAGGTGGAAAAAATTCTTAAAGCATGTCTTTAATAATTTTTTTTAAATCACAATAATTTTTACTTTGCTATGTTAATTTTCAGAAAACTCATTCTGTACATAAGAAGTAAATGCTGTAAATTTTAGGAGGCTGCTTTATATGCTTCAAAAATAATTAAATGGTTTAATTCCTGTTTTAAGCACCAAATACACATCAGGCTATAAAGTCACAAGCTTTGCCTCTATGATAATTAACATTCATAAATACAGACTTAGCAAGGCTGCCTTTCAAGAAGATGATGCATTTCAGGAATACAAATTTACATATACGAACTGGATACACCAAGCCTGGGATTTCTGACTTCTTGACACTAAGGTTTACCAATTTGCATCCTTGAACTAATCAATGAAGCACTAAGAAAAAAAGCAGTTTGGACAACAGCCAAAAGTACACCACAAGGAAGCATAAATCAAGGCACTAGTCCCCTTTGTCAAGCATTCATTAGTAACTAACGTTAAATTGAAGTGAACCTTTTTACAAGCAAGAAAAATAGGCAATCCTGGAAATTGTTGTACTAGCAGCTCTTTATCCCACTTTTCCTTTCCTTGGCAACTAGAGGAAATGCAGTCTAAGCAACGCATTTGGCACCAAAGATCTTATATTATTATATTAATGAATTTGAAAAATGTGCAGAAAATAATACACATAGATAAGATACATAGTGCAAAGAAAAAAAGTCATCACTCCCCACTAGTTTTTGCCCTGAAGCGGTACATTTATTTATCAGGTGTTTGTGATTGACTTCTCTAGACATAAAAATTAACAGTTCTACATCAGTCTCAGCTATCTGCTTGAGAAATCCATTCTAGCACTTAGATGTCAAACACCAATTGTACAGAGGGTCACAAGTAGTGCTTGGACTTAAGCATTGGTGCTAGCAATTTGACAGTAAATACAGCCCAAAACCATCTAGTATTTCTTCATTCAAACCAAACTGGTTCTTGCCAATACAGTGAAAATTTGTGGTATTAAGTAGTTGAAGAATAGGGCCAGACACTCTCTAGCCAGTGTATAAGCTCAAAAGTTTATTCAGGTTGGTGGAGCAGTGCCAGTTTACAACAGCTGAGGTTCTGATCCTCATGGTCTTTTTCCTTTTAGAATAGTCAGAATTAACCAAGATAATCTCTTCAGTCTTAAGCTACTGGTTGCCTGAGGAAATAATTTGAAAGAATTCTTGCCCAGAACGTGAACATCTCAAAAACTAACTTCTGGGCATATATTTGGTGTATTATTAGAATTTCTGAACATCCTATCCTGCATCCTATGTGAAAAACCATGTAGCCTGCAACTTCCCAGTCCTTTTGCAACAACTGCCCACTGTTCCAGTAAAGCAGTTAGCATGCACTATTGGAAATGCTACCGTGCTATGCTAGATTTATTTTTCCTGGATTCTAACCTGTGAAACCTGGCAACTTTACCTCAGCAAAGGACTACACGTTCACCAAAGCCTGCAGTCCAGCTGAGCTTTAGCTCTGCTTAATGTGGGGAACACCCGGTCAGCACTTTGGGCCTCTGTGGTCTCCACCAGCACCATGTGAGTGCAAATGATTCTGAACAGTTCAGTGAAGGCCAGCAGAAATCAACCTCCTTGCTTTGGAGACATTCCTCTGGAGAGCAGACGTGACCAGGCCTCCCTAATCTTGCCTTCTCCCTCTGTCTCCCTACACTGAATAGTGGGGTGGATTAATGGAGAGGCCAGGGTGGAAGAAAAGCAAATCATACCCTGCTCTGCCAGTCCCTGGCCCAGCTACCCTTCCCACATCATAGAACAGGGTAAGACAATTGACATCTGGCCAAGGGGAACACCAAAACAGATGTACTTCTGAGACACGGTTCCTGAGTTAGGTCCCTGCTTGGGTCTCCAGCAGCACGTACTCAATAGCATGGTGGGTTCTGGTGGTACTCTCTCATGCTGTTTAGTTCCTCCGAAACCATACATCAGTTCTTACTGTATCTCTCTGCACAACCCCAATATCTTTTCTTCATGTCTCTCTGAACTGCTGTTGGACATCCTTACTCTTGCAGTAGAAGACTATCACCACCCACTTGTCACTCCCTTTTCTGATTTTCTCACAACAATCTTTCTACAGTGAGAAGAACATGATGTCTCGTGTGGCTCTAGCTCCCATCCAGCTGGCTTTATCTTTTTTTAATTCAATTTCTCTAATCATCTTAGCTCCCTACCTTTTATCGTGGAACCCTTTTTTGGACTAAGCATTAATCACCATGAAAAAAAAGCAACAATAACACTTTCTCCACCCTTTTCTTACATTTGCACGTGGTCAGCAGAGTTGCTCAGTGCTTGGGATCTTGTTCATTTGGTGAACTCCTAGTGAGTCATCAGTACATGCCGCAACACTCTGAAGGCATCTTAGCCACGTGCTGACCTGCTCCAGCACTGTGTAGCTTGGTGTGGTGTCATGGGACTGCAGCGGATGAGTCTACAGTCAAGGAGTCAGCAGCACAGTGATAGCTAGGAGGAACCGTGCTGGGGTGGGAGCTTCTTCCCTGAGGCTCCTTGGGTGGCAGCAGCTGGCTGGGCACTGAGCAGCCTCACTGACCCGGGGGTTGTGCTTCATTTTGCATCTGTCTATGTGCAAGGGCAGAGTCAGTCTGTCTGGGAGCAGAAGAGCAAAGAACCTGAATATGTGCATGTGGAGAGGGCAGGAGGAGAAGGGGGTGTGTATGGGGAGGATTTGTTTCTAGGTGAAAAAAGAGCTCATAACCATGGGTATGTGCTCGTACACATGTGGATCTGTAGCAGAAAAGAGAGACCAGCTTGTTCACTAGAAGTGACAGAAAAGTTTTGTGATTTTGATTTCAACAGTTCTTCTGAAGATAGCTCACTGCTTCTTGAGCAGTTCACAGAGTAGCTGAATTATTTCTTTTCCAGGGTAGCACTTTGAGAAAAGCCTTTCTGTGAATTTTTATGGTATTTTTCTACTCACTGTGGTATTCACAGATGTTAAGGGAGGTGGGAGTGAACAGGCCCTCTAAATCCATAATCACTGTATGCAGTTACATTAATGAATGTCACCATTGATAAGTACTGTATGTTATGTAACCAACCAAGCTTTACCCAAACACAGAGCATTTTTATATGACCCATCAGAGCTATAAGGAGAAGTTTTGGTGCCGGCAGTATGTCCTCCATTCTCCACTCCAGCCAGTACTTTCCCAGTTCCAAAGCTCCTTCTGGCTACCACTGCTACCTGCAGGTCCGCATCGTGGGCTGCAGCCACAGCAACAAGATCTGGTACTGCTCTGTTGAGCTTTCTGCAGTTCAGAGTGCCCCTTTCACCTTGCTCTGCCTCTCCTGTCTATGCAAGCCTTGCATCCTCCTGGAAACTGACTCTTCCCTCTCCTGGGAATGAGTCCTTGGTCTTGTGTTGCAGCCCATCTGACTTGAACAACTTCTTTTTGCGTGTGCTTATCTTGTGACAGAAGACATCAGAAGTGTCTTCCAAAGAGGAACAATTATCCTTTTCCACTGCAGTCAAGGGGAGATTTGCCAACAGCTGTACAAAAATTGGGCTCAAACCCTCATCTGAAAGACAGATGAATGAAAAATGCAATAGACATTGCTGCTGAAAAGAGATAATTTCCAATACCCAGAGCTCTCTCTTTATGGTTTAAAATAAGCCTTCTTGCAATAAGACTACAGTTTTCAAACCAACAAGATTAAAAAAGCAAATGTTCTTTCCGAGTGTTGTTTCAATTACGTTTCCATGAGTGTACATGCTTTTGATGTGTGAATTTTCCCATTAGATCCAGATTACTTTGGTTTGGACGCCATCGATGAGGCATACCCTGTACAGTGGCAGTGGGATTAGACCTCTCGTTTTCACATCCGAGGGACCAAAGGAAATGAGTCAACAAATTGGCAAGGTCACATCTGATTGCAAAACTGCTGAGCATGATCAGTCCTTGGGATTCAATATCTATCCCCATGCCTTGCAGTTCCAGATCAGTCTGCTAAACATTCATGGTTTCAGGGTCATGAATGGGCAGGTAACTTCTATTATATATGGTACTCCCACACAGGGATTTTTGTATGGCCTATATATGCATTTTAAAGACTGACTGTTAGTCATTAATAAGTGTATTTATCACTCCTGTGATTGAATCAGCTGCTGCCCAGAAGCATTACATTTCTGTAATGCATTGATGTTGCTAGCGGTTTTTGAGTTGAAATAGACACCCTAAAGATTGTCCTGGCCACAGGGAAGCTTGTGGAGGAAATCAGAAAAAGATAACTTGGAGGAATAAGATTTGGGATAGCCTTTCAAGAAGCAGCATGTCATCTTACTCCTTTTCAGAGCAGAACTTGACCATTTATGAAAAGCACACTATGTTTCCACTGCCTGTGTTTGGACTCAATGCTTCAGGAGTTTTCTTTCACTTCTGTGTTCCCTGGCTTGAACCTTAGGTGTGCTTTAAGCCTAGTTTGTGCAGCAAGGAACCCAAAATAGGCTGAGATGGACTAAGCATTTGTTTTGCTTCTTTTCTTCATGCTCGCCTCTAACGTTCTTCATCTGCTATGAGCAACCAGTGTGAACCATGTCAAAAGAATAAAATGTCAATATGGAAATAATACCATGTCTCAGGGACAATGTAAAGAGGAGGAATAAAAACTTCAGCCTCAGTAGCAATGAATGTTCCTAAATTAGTCTTGGAAAAGTGCGTTTCATCTAGATAAAATGCATGAGAAGTTACAGACTTTAGCATTATTTATTCCTCTCCCCTGTCAAGTACATACTGCTTTGCTGACTATGCAATATGGCTAGGTAAGGAAAGTGAGTTTGTGCTCAGGAAGCCCCTAAATTTCCGTTCAGCCACTCTCCTGTTTTTGATGTCCAACCTCTCCCATTATACTATGGCTAAATGAGCTTGAAAATCTGTTCCTATGGGATTTTGCTGCTGATTTGGGTTGGAACAGGATTTCATCCCAGGAATGCCTACAGCCTGGCAACTAATAGGGACTAGGCAGCTTGTGCATCTGGGGTTTTCACCTACCCTGGCCCTGTGGGAGTTAAAAATTTGTATACAAAGAAACAAACAGAGCTGCTTAAAAGTTGATTTCCAGTGCAAATCATCCTTTACCATATGGTAAGGTATTTATCCCAACTACATGTTGTTCAGTAAATCATAGGGTTTTGCAGGGGGTGGGGTGGAAGGAAGGGGGTTGCTGTTTTGATTTTAAAGTTCTGTGCGGCAAACTGTCTCTGTAGCTTGCTGTCATCGCAGTGGCTGTGAACCAGTCTGCTGTGTAAGTCTGATTGGAACAAGCCACCAGAAGCACTGCCCTTTTTCCTCCCCCTCCCCACACCCATGCTGTGCAGATGGCAAATGCGATCGTCCTTCAGAGCTGGGCTGGATGCTGGGACCTGTCACACACATCATCGCTTTACCTGATTTGCGAGCAGACAAGACCTGTCAAACCAGGCACAGGAAAGAAAGACAGACAGGCAGTACTAGTGTTTTCAACTTTGTTACTACTTGGAGTGGTGAAAAGTAAGTTTGCCTTGCAATAGTTAGGCAACTCAAATTGCCAGAAAGGCAAATATCCAATATACACCCACTGGCCACCTCTACCGGGCTTTTTATTGTTGTTTGTCATTTATTTCTGTGGCTGGTACTAATTTTCAGTTTGTCATCCTTTGACTCATAGAAACTCTTCCTCTTCAAAAAGGATGCATCTCCCTGCCGACCACGGAAAAAATGTGGCATGCAAATCAATCCTCTCCTGATAGCACCGGAGACGAGGAGAGGGCAAGTTAGAACACCATGATGAGGAAGTTCTGTCATTTCCAGAAGGAAGCATGATTCACTGTGCAGAGCATTTTTGGGAGCCTGAATCAGAGCTGTCGAGGAAGTCAGTTCTTGGACAGTTTAATGTTTAGTTTAACTATGACTTTACCGGTGAAATGTGTACCTCTCCCGGTAGCCAGTGCGTATGGCAAGGTCAGATTACATGCCACCAAGGAGCAGGCGAGAAGACTGCCAAGGAAGTGACTTTCAAATATTTTGGAAAAAATAAGTAGTGCCCCAGAAAATCTGTCCTTAAATGTCATTGCAAAGCAGAGCCCACCTAAAGCAGATTAAAGGGAGAAGTATTTTCTCACACTTTTCCAGAGCACAGTGCAGGCGGTGGGAGGGACCTGCTGGGTGGCTGTAAGGAGCCTGCGCAGGGAGGGCCACGCAGACGGGCGCCTTCCTGAAGGTCTGGCATTAGCACGCTAGCGGAGAGAGGGCTGCATCAGTCATGGCACCGACCTGCTAAGTAAAGCTATCCACAGGGAGAATGAGTTACGTGTTAAGCTGCCAACAGGCTGCAGGATAAAATCAAGTTGTTGTGTTTAATCGCCTGTTGTACCCTAAAACGATCAAGGTTTATGTTGCATCCCCTGCTCTGCCCCCCTCCCTCCCCCCCAGATGCCATATTGCAGAAAACAAGATTAGATGGGGGTGTCTTCCCCTGCTCTTTTGCCTCCCCACCTCCCTTTCTTCCCCACAGGAAAGATTAAGACTGACTGGCAAAGTGCTATACATCTGGGAAGGGACCTTCATTCTGGAACTCAGCATATTCTCAGTTTATGACAGGTCTGAAGTGCTGCACTTTTTGGAGTAGGCAGGCAATTACACCTTTTCTCCCCAAACATAGTTTAATAAAGGGAGAGGAGAGGAGAGAAGAAAATCTGTGTTATTATATGTGCTGATTAGCAGACTTGATTTGTTTTTGTCTCCGGGGGCACACCTATATCACTGGGATCGAGCAGAGGGAACCAGCCATTAAGTTCTTTACTGTACAGAAGCAAACCCAAGCACCCAAAGCACAGCGCTGGAGGGTGGCGTTCATGGCCGGTACATTCAGACAAATATCAACCATCCTTCATACCCACTCCTTGCGCTCTGCTGCACAGGGATTTACATTTCTGGGCTGATGGATAAGGAAAGACTGAGTATCAGGGAGAGGCAGAGTTCCTATAGGATGTGAGAGGAGAACGGGATGCACGGAGCATGCCCACGCATCCCTCGAAGACGTCACTCTCTCTGGGAGCCAAAAGGTAAGGGAGTGGGTTTGCTGACGGTGACACACGGTGGGAGGGGATCTGCGACACAAAGGAGTCATGGGTGTGAACCAGGAAACCAGCCCGTGCCCACCCAGCCTTTCTTGTTTGCTCGAGGAGGATGTAAAATATGCTCACACCAGTTGTGCTCCAGCTTCAGCGCTAATTGTTAACAATAAAAGGTCACCAGAAAACAATTGCTGGGAAGCAGAATTACACAAGGGGCCTGGGTAATGCGATCACTCCTTCGCGGGAGAATGCCATCCCGCCGCAGAGCGGGGTATGGGGCGATCCCGGGGAGCAACTCGCCAGGTCGGACGAGGAAGGGAGGTACACGCTCGTGTCAGGCAGACCTCCCCCCGCCAGCTCGAGGGTCCCAGGCAGACACGCACACACCAGGCAGTCTCTCTCAAGCTTATTTAGCCCTTTTTTTAGGGAGTGTAAATACAAGGTAAAGTGCTCTTCTTTTCCCTGTTATCCTGGGAGGAAAATACTGGTTTTGACCTCCCTTTCTGCGGCAGAGCTGGGGGTTTGAGGGCATTGCTGGTGGGTTTGCACGGCGGGAACGAGGGGAGGGCTGGGGTGAGCTGGAAGGCTGCTAGCACAGCCCAAGGGAAAAAGAGGGAGGTACCTCTCAAAGTATCTTACTCCCTCCCAAAATACATCCATACTTCATGGGTGTGAGTACTGCTCAGGAAGAAATTTCTAAGCTAGCATTAAGTTCGTCTGTGTGAGCATCAGTGACACTAGCAAGGGATGAAAAATCCTGCCAGCATGTTGGGATTTTGGAACCCACCCATGCCAGCTCTGTGCTGTTACGGCTCTCCGATCTACCTGCGTATGTCTGCTTGTGTGGTCAGCACACCATGGGGTGCTTTCTGGCCATCTTGCTGCTTTAACCTTCAAGATTGAGCAAGATTAAAGGAAGTTTGAACCAATGAGAGATGATTTTAGGCCATGTCCATGCTGAGGAACAGCCTGACTGTCACACAAAGGCTGAATCCAGGCCATTCAGTAGTCAGCAGCAGGTACAGCTACAAAAACACTAACTCCAGCGTGAGGTGGAGGCACTCTGGAGCACCCTATGACTGAGCAGCCGGAGACCCTGACTGCCCTGGCTCCACTCCAGGTCCACACAAGCGCAACTATTCCTAGATAATTCAAGTACAGTTATTTACCTTTTGCTGTACCTTGCCCTCTGAGAAGTTGTATGTGTATCTAGCCCACCCTCACCTGAAGTCCTGGACCCTGATCTTTCTATAGCTGCATCCATCCAGAGCAGCACATTTTACTTTGCTGCCCCCGCAAACTCAGCCACTGCCCCCTCAGCCACTGCCAATCCCCTTTCAACCCTTCATATCCAACTCCTGCAACCAGACTTCATAGCTAGGGAGAGAGAATGTGGATCGTGGGACAGATACATGTGAAAAGCAGTCATTAGAGGACAGTGCACAACTGTTTTGCCTTCCTCTAGTGACTGCACGTGCCTGATCCCTCCCCGTGCAATTTTGTAGCTGTTCTTGTTGGTAATGGGGCTCAATCCTGTTAAAAAAAAGCCACTGCCAAAAAACAGTTTCCCAAAAACTCCATCAAGTCTAGAGACAGTGGTAAGGATGCAATGCTTTGCAATGAAAACAACAGATGACCAAGTTTCTGCTCCGTAGATGTTCAGTACAGATGAGTTTCTCAAGACAGCCACAGGATTAGCATGCAGTATAGCAAGACAGGGGGTAATAAGCTCTCATGCAGCTGAAGGACACTGTGAGAGAGGTTAGATGATTTATTTGAGGAGAACTTGCTGAACTATCAGTCCTTTCCACGTGCTGTTCCCTCATGTGAAGGATTTTGCTGTCTGCAAACAAGGAGAGCTCAATGAGTGCCAAGGCGCATCATCTTGTCCTGTATGGCTGTGAGGAGCAAAAAGGGGAAGCTAAGTGGTCTGGCTGAGATGATAATCAAGATTAGTTTGGGGCCAGGTTCTCACTGAAACACCATAACTGTAAAAAGTGGAGGTGAGAGACCTACAGTTCCCTTTGAAGGGGTGCCATGTATGTGCTTGAAACTGATGAAGCATGTCCGGCGTCATACAGGTGCTACATGCAGGTCATACAGTTTGGGGGGTGGGGTGTGTCTGGTACCCATCCTAGAAAAGTAATTCAAGAGCCAGAAGACTCTAGGTGACACTGATATTTTGACTCTCCATGAATCTGGCCCCATTGGGTTCAGTTTGGTCACAGCACATAAGGAAGATGGAGATAATCTGGGAAGGGTCCAGAGCATTGTAGCAGTCAGCACAGCTACAGCAAACATCACCTGTGGGAGGAAGACAGGACAAACTGTATTTGCTTACTGTAAAGAAAAGGAGATGGAGGGGATAGTGACAATGTCCTTAGGTATCTAAAGGGTTACTGCAAATAGCAGGTGAATTCGTCTCTGTTAGCCTGTGGTGAGCTGGAGAGGTAGGGAGAGGCTTAAACTGGAGTAGGGAGTATTCTTATTACACACCAAGGGGAAAAAAAACAGCCTTCATCATAGTAAGATTATGAAGCCCTGTAATGGATTGCCTGGAGAAACTCTGGAGTCTCCAGCACCGGATGTCTTTAAGAGTATGAAAGCAGCAGCTAGGAAGGACAAGGACATAGCTGATGCTACCACGGGTAACCTCCCAAGTTCTTTCCAGATAGTATGCAAGTACTACAGCAAAGAAGAGGAAAAAAATGTTTTCCAAATTGTCCCTCATTCATTCCTGTTTCCGCATGTATCACTTTTCATTCCAACTGTATTAAAATCCACAAAATCCTTCCTCTGTTAACATATGACTGTATAGCAAAACCTGTGAGTTAGGAAAGAGCAGACCTTGTGAAAACAGACGATGTGAAAAATGTGTACTTTTATTATGACGATGAAATCCTCCTTTTTCGTAGAGTGGGTCTGATTTTGTTCATTTGCTCTTAGCAAGCAGAATTAATGGTTACTGTTCTCTATAAAATAGAGCTTCCATCACTGAACAAAAAACATTTTACAGCACTCAAGTTTTCAGCCTGTAAAGTTTAAAAGCTGTATGAGGAGTTTTACATTTTGAAACATTTACTTTTTGGTGAACTATAAGATGAGTCTTAGTGCCCAGATTTCTGAATCAATGAAAATGCTCTAAAGTCTTTGTCAGTAGTGTAGTGAAACCGAAGCCAAGACACCACTAAGCAAAAGGTAAAATCTTGGATGCAATGCCCTAGCCTTTACTGGCATTTGTGAGAACTGATGCCACTGAATATAGAGAGATTAGCAGAAAGCGAGTCCTGCCACCATGTATTACCAATAGGTACACTGAGTGAAACAGGCCCTAAATAGGTCAGTTATAGTGCAGTGTTTGCTGTATTCGCTGGGGCTTTTAGCACATACTTTTGATGAGAAGATCTTTATGACAGTAAGTGTAGATATTTATTGTTATACTGAAGGTTGAATTCCAGCTTTTGTCCTAACTCCTACCTCCTTCCCTCTCCACTACATTTTTAGCAGCTCAAAATTTTTGGAAGCAATTCTCTCTGTGATTGCAATGGTCACGTTCGCTGTTAGAACTCCTGTGGTAAAAGAATCCATGTTAGATTGAATAACCTTTTTCTTTTTTTATTTATTTGGATTTCCATTAGCTGCGATTTGAAATGCAGCTCTGGAATAGCTCAGAACTAACAAACTAGACACCCCAGAGGGATCTGAAAGAGACCTGTGAAACAAAATCAGGCCTCAGACGACAACTGGATGTGTAAGGGTCCACTCCTCACATCAGTTTTTACAGGCTCAATGTCCACAGTTGCAGCAGACATCTTGGTAAGTAATCTAAAAATGGAAGAAAAAACTCCATGGTCCAGAATGTTAAAAGCACTGATATACTGGAAGATGCTTATGTGACTGTGGATTTGAAATCTCATACTTTCTTGTCCTGGAGGGCCATGTGCCTGTGTGTGCTTTTTTGACCCTGAGGTTTGGTCCAGAGAAATGATGCCCCATTCTGATGGTGTTCATACATGCTGCAGTCCCAGATACCTCCATGTCAGGGGACTCAGGGAACAAGTTCTCTGAAGCATGATGATTAAACATGGCTTGAAATCATGATGGGGGAAGGTACACCTGTTGAGATTTGTTTTTTCAGTTGTTCTTTTATTCCTACTGGGAGCAGGTAGTATAGTCTCTGCTCACTGAGAGCAGCCCTAGCCTTCAAGCACCGTGTCTGAAGAAAAGACCCTTCAGTAGTTGCAGAGCTGGACTTTCAGCAAAGGGCAGGCATCCCCCACATGGCAGAGGTATCAGAGAGAGCCTCACAGCCAGGTCTATGCAAAACCAGGCCCCATTTAGGAAAAAATCATTCCTAGTATATGAAGTTTTCTGGTACCACACAGAGCCTGAAATATAGTCCTAACTTTCCAAGGGACAGGATCTCAGGAGCCTGAAGGAAAATAAATTGCTAGATTGGTAGCAACCATGGTCTACATCGTAACCAGCTGTTGTAAGGTGTCTTAGGAAGGGGGGTTGGGGATTGTGAAGTTTATCTAACACATAAATGTGTGTAGGAATCTATCCTAACCAAATTCCCTTCCTCAGGGCATAGCTTGCCAAGTGTACTGCCTGTCCCATCACGTGTGCAAATCTTCATCATCAAACAAGAACTTTCTCTGGCTGGAAAGCAGTGACTTGCAATGCAAAGCATGCCAGCATATGTCAGCAGTATTACTCCCTTGGCACTGCTCCTCCCTGTTAATTGCAGAGTAGAAAATGTTCTTCTTCAGGCTCTTCCTCTGACTACCCCAGTGCAAGAGCCAGAAACTGTGGGCATTTGTGTGGAGAGAATCTGGCAGCTGAAACGCATGGAAGCCTGGCTCTGGCACGAGCACTTCCAAGAGCAGCATCTGGACCCTTGGTTAGCTTCCTGACTGATCTCTGGCCTCGGACAGGAGGCCAGCCGCGGTAAGCGCACTGAACGTAATGGGGAGGGCTGGGCAGAGGCTTGGACGTTTCTTATAGTTCTAAAAATAGCGGAGCACATTGGCAGACCACATGTAACTTCAAAACTCAACTGGAAAGTGCCTCCTCCCCATGACTGTCTTGCAAGTTATTCCCTGGGTTGATTTTCTGCCTGTCCCAGAAGCAAAGCCATAGCTGCAACCTCACTTACACAAATGGGTGAATTCAGAGCTCAAACACGAGTGCATTTCTGGTGCACAATGAACAGATCTTTGTCCCTATTTACAGGGGTATCTGTATCAAAACTACTGGGATGTTTGCGAAGTCTGTCAGCAATTTGGTTGTATGGGGAGGGACAGTAGTTTTGTGTGTGCCATTTTCCTTCCTCCTCCAGTCAAAGAAACTTTATACTGGCTTTCTAAAACAACACAATAGGAAAAAAGGTTCTGTTTCGGTTACCTCTCAGCTGTGCATCTGTATGCGTATGTGTCTGTGGGGATGTGTGCACGTATTTGTGTATAGGAAAAACTTTCCTTCAGTGGTGAATGGGAGTTTAGTCTGTGCTGACTCATAGGCTACAGATGACTGCAAAGTTATTAGGTTGTTCTTTCACCCAAACAAACCCAGCTTCCTGACTGCTTGACTCATTCTTTGGTAGGTGTTCAGACTAAAACATGGTTTAATGTTGCTGCCTGTCCATTGACCTACCTAGGGATAGCTCTGTGTGGAAGGAGAAGCCAAATCTCTGAAACAAAGGGTCTAGGGCAGGTGGCAGTATGTTATTCCACCATCCCGTTCCTGCAGAGATCTTGCACATCCCAACCCACGTGTGTTCTTCACCACCACAGTGTATGAGCATCCACGCATGCAAACGTGACAAGGTGTCCACAACTTATCTGGGACCAGGGTCAGTCACTTCTCCTGCGCAGCAACACCCTGTACTTACACAGATGAAAACATGCAAGTGCTTGGAAACTGTATAAATATCATCTAGCACACACTTTATACAAAAATCACCCACATCTTTGTTGATTCACCATTTCTCTTGTCATCACAGGGAAGACTAACACTTTCTGAATAATAAATACAAAGTATTTTGCAAGTGGGAAATAAATGGCATCAGATAAAACCTCTTGGTTGAACAACTGATTTCTCTTGTCCTTCTGCTGCTCGTTCTTTCCATTACTGTTTTTACCCTGTCATTATTGTCTAAAGGTGACTAGAAGAACAGAAGAATAACAAAAAACAAATGCTGTTACCCAAGATGTACACTGCATCCTGAGACTCCTCAGCACAAGTACAAACGAAGTTGATTTCCTGCCATGACAAGGTAGCAAGGAGGTGTGCCAGAGGGGGAAAATAAAGAGAACCTTGTCAAAGACAACTTCATTACCAGACACAAATGCAGGGAGTTAAAAAACTTCTTAAAAAAATGGTCAGGTGCAGGGTAGAAGGTTGAAGCCAGGACTTAAAAGCATCCCTCCAAAATGTGGCAAATAGATCCTGAATTCTGGTTATGTCTGGAGCATTGGCAAGTGACTAATTCATCTGCAGCATGGAAAGAAGACTTTTTAACACTGTCCATACATAGGACATGTCACTGCTTACAGGAAACACTGGCATACTTCAGTCACTTGGCAATTCTCATCAGGCCATGAAGGTATGTTAGTCATGCTCTTATTAACAAAGTTTTTGATGCTTCTGCTTTGCAGTAAGCAACGAAGCCTCTGTGTCTCAGAGAGACGCTCCCCCTTATAGATTTCGTGCAAAGAGCGAGACTGTAATATCTTAAATTTTATTCCAGGTTTGTCTGATAAGTGGGCGGCAATAGTTAGAGGCCAATTTGTGCTTTTCCATCATGCTGTCTAGACATATTTGCAAGCACTGCTTCGCCTTACAGAGGAAAGCGTATATCATATATTACACAATAACGGGTTATTTTTACTTGTAATGCATTAAGAGGCTGTTTTCAATCAGAAACCATTTGATATGAGGGCAAGTTCTGGACAATAAATGGAAAAAGTGGAGCATATCCTTTTTTTCTTTTTTCATACAGCAGACAATACCCATACTTTCCATATAGACAGGAAATGGCTTAGGTTTATATATGGAAATACAGTATATTTTATATGCATACACAATGTGTTGATTTATTTTAAAACTATCACTAGATAATTGGTTGAAGCTGCAAAATTGATGTACACCTATGTAAGGACTTTAATACAGCCCAGAAAACACAAATGTGGAAACTTTAAGAGAGATTCCTTCCCATCAGACTCTGAAGATGTAACATGCAAGGTGTGAGGGTCATGTGCTGGTCAGCAGTTGCTCAGAGCCACCAGGTCTGCTCTGTTCAGCATCTGTATGTCATAACTGATGGTCCCACTTGGGTCCCACAAGATCTTCTCAAAGGTGTGTCTTCTCACCTCCTCTTCATCCCCCCAGTCCTAACAGGGTACCAGTTCTTTGTTCGTACTGGCACTGCAACCAGCAGGGCTGGGTCAGGAGCCCAGTTGGTCTTAGCGCTGTGAGGGTCCCCAGTCCCATTCCCCCAGCTACCTGGCACCTCTTTTGGCTGGGGTTGTCCACCGTCCTCTTCTGTCCTGAGGTCTGGAGAAGGTGCCATGGATTTTTCAGCAGTGGGGCGTCTTCACAGCAGAGCAGTCTCCTGTGGGGCCCACATATTGTCCATGGTCACCCAATCCCTGGCGGAGAGACACATAAAATCATTTTCACGTGAGGATGACAGTTCCCAGGTGGAAGCTCAGTTTTGAGGGTTTTTTTTGTCTCCTCTGCACCTGCAGCTTCCTGAGGACACGGACGTTGGCACACTGGTGAGCTGCTCCCAGCTTGCTGGAGTCCAGGCCACACAAGCAGTTTAAGAACCTCTGCTTTACGAGTACTGTTCTGCAGTTTAGCAGAACTAAGTCACTTTTTGACTCCAGCTTCTTGCAGAAGATATTTGGATTTTTTTAAGATGATTTGCCTCTAAGCTTAGAGCTTGGGAGTTAGGAAGGCTAGGAGTTACGTGTTTAAAACTATGGTCATGTCAAATTGGATGAATTCCTGCTCATCAGACTATGATCCACAGTCAGACATTATGGTCAGATTATTTAATACAATAGCAAAAGTGAATTTGATGGACACAGTCACCAGCTGGACTGTGATCTGATAAGGCTGTCTCAGAGAAGACAAAGTGATAGGCCAGAACAAATATATTTGTTTCTTTCAGGCACTGTAAACAGACCCATGTTTACTTTATTCCAAAGAGCTTTTTTTTTCCTGTGCTACCAACATGTAGTCTTTCACTTGACTTAATATGTGTTAGATTTTGTTTGTTTTCTTGTTTTTACATATGCTAAAACACTTAATGGGATTCTTCAGTCTTGTAGTTCATTTCATGCTGATAACAAACTTCTCTAGTGTTTCTTTTTAGATTTCTCAAGCCCCACATGGCCTTCTTGCTCTTTTTAATACATTTTTTTCGCAACTGTTTTTTAATGAAGGGAGGAAGAAGCACAGTGAGAGTACTTGTCTACTTCCAATTGCAACCATTAATGGCCATGGTAGACAGATTCACAAATCCTGCTACAGATAAGAAAATAAATCTCTCTACCACGAAGCTGTGGCGTAAGGACTGAAATACTCTCTAAGCCATAAAAGTTGAACTTGGAGTGAGGAGAACTCCAGCCGTCACCTTGCATATTTCATTTGTTACAGACCATCTGTGTGCATCATCAGGGATCTCAGGAAAATATTACTCAGCTGCCTTTTATCTCTGTCTAGTCTAGCTGGAGCGTGGGTAGCACAACTCAAAGAAACAGGTTCCTAACTTCACTCTGATGGTAAAAGATGCTGGTAACCTAATAGAAGCAAATGTTTTGTATTGATTAATAATACAGGGCTGTAACCTGCTGAATCTACTGCGCACGGAGCAAAGTTTAAAAAACAAATGAGTTCCTTCCTTCCTAATAAGCTCTTTATTACTTCTTGAAGTGGAATGTGACAGTAGAAAGTAAAGCTCAGGTATCAAAAAGAAGTGGTGATGACGGGTTGAGGGGGGTCACTTGTGAAAACAGTGGAAATCAAATCAATTAGGCCTGTCAGCTGGAAAACATCATGGGGAATTAACACTTCTTTGTCTGGATTCCTGCAGCCTGAACAAAAGTGCACAAAAAATGCATTCAGGTAACAAAGAAAGCGCTGTATGAAAATTGCAGTTTAACTGAATGGAAAAAAAAAAAAAGTGTTATGTAAGACTTACATCCACTGACAAATGAAAGAAGTAAATAGGATAAAACTGTAAGAACAGCAATATGCTTTTACCCTTGAGAAGCAAAAGCATCTGCACAGCAACAACAGACAAAGGTGAAGGTACCACCTCTGTGAACTTTGGGGTTCATAAAGAGTAGAACCTGGCAGGGCGCTGTTGAAAGGGGTAAGGTTTTGCCTGGTTGCTGTGAGACTGAAATTACAGCTGGTGGCATAAATTGAAAAGGCATGCAAAAAATCCAGGGAATATATGGATCATGGGGCTACAAAGGAGGGAAACCTTGGGGGCAGAGGCATTCAGGAGCCTGTGGATCTCAACCTACTTTCTGGTTTATTTTGTTTTCTCTCACTTCAAGGTTGAGCTATACTGAACGGCCCTTCCCTGTACTGCAAAAGAGTCTTTTTTTTTTTTTTTTCATATCACGCTCCAGGAGAGCAAATATGGTGCCAGGGCAGCTACAACCACAGCTTCTATTGGATCAGTGCCTGACTGAGGAAAGCAGGAGTTCAGGATTACGGTCTCCAAGGCCTCTGCCTAAACTCATTAAAACTTGGACACCAATATTAAGTGGTGAGATGCATTGGCCCAGAACCCCTCTCCTCCCCTGGCGCTGGCAGGCAGCAGGCAGTGCCCCCCAGACCCTGCCCCGGGGGCTGCCAGAGGGGCGACCGCCCCGGGGGGAAGGCAGGGATGCTCTCCGGCATCAACCTGCACTATGCAGAGCACAGACCCGGTTACCAAAGCCAGGGGCGCAAGGTCACCTGCGCATGAATTCAAGCGCCAGGCTGCCAGATAGACAGGCTGATTTCAAGGGTGCTTTGCGACACTGTCCACTGAAAGACCCGAAAGACCCAAGAAATAGTATAGGAGTAAGCAACAGGATCAAAATGTTTCAACAACTTTCACTTCTACTAAAATAGATGGGGCTAGTGAATTACTTTTTTATCTTTTAAATTTGTGTGTATCGTTACTGATCTGTAAGTGCTGTTTTTCAGTGCAAAGTGGCTGAGGCAGCACTTGAAGTCTGACTGGATTCCAGAATAACAAAAGCAGTTGTTCTTCCCCTGTTCTTGTGCTTTGTATACTGGCTACGCATACACATTCTTGGCACACACAACAGTTTTTACAGTGCACAATTTTTAATACAGTTAGAAAAAGAAACAATTTCAAATGACAGGAATAAATTAAAGGAATGGCTTGAAGGTACAATGACAAATGGCTTAGTACTTTTCCTCAGGAAAAATATTTCTTCTGACTGTCTAGTAGCCTTTGAATCACTCTGCCCAGTGTTTCAAGTGTCTTGGCCATCTCTAGCTGTAGTCTGAATTGTTTTATTTGTATAATTGTGTATAAACTTTTTTTTTGCTATATTTGGGTAAAATAATAGAAGAGAGAAGTGTTGTTTAACTTTTTCTTTATTATTCCAGGCATCAAAAACCCCAGTCACTCCTGCTTTCACATATGTTACTTCACAATGAAGTCGGGATATTAAGTCAACAAACTTACACATTTCAATGCAAGTAAAATACAAAAAAGGAAGGGCTAACTTATGGCCCTGCATAGATCAGTGGTAAGGAAGGCATGGAAAGCTATTTGGAGCTCCCCTGCTCTCCCCTGTTAACACATGCATGTTTCCTTAAGTAAGTAGGGATTACACCTTGTTGTTGGCATTGCAAAGTTTAGTAAATCTTTACATTTTCACTATGGAAGAAGTTCCTCTTACTTCTATGGGCAGCCAGCCAGTGAAAGGTGATGGGAAATACATGACATCCTGTCCTGCCTACCTTTCATCTTTCCTGTTCACAGACACATTTTGAGCCTGACATGCAGGTGTAATTAAAAACAGGTTGATGCCATGCACAGCTCAGCAGATGCACGCAAAATTAGTACCTGCTGTGAATCCAAGTGCATTGGCTTTTATGAAACAGCCAGGCATTTGCAAATTGTCTCTTGTAACTGCAATAATATCAACATAAAAACAAAGCAGATCATGTGGCTTTCACTAACATAGACTGGCTCAATGGCTAACACTTTTCTCACTAGTACTCAAAGTAATGTAATGCTAACTATTCACACTGATGTTTTTCAGAGAAGTTAATAGTATTGCACTAGTGCATTTCCCATTAAAAACAAAACCAAAACCTCTTTTCCTACATCCCCTGGGCGTGCTGCTCACCTAGGCAGCAATGCAACATTTGCACTCTCCAGCTGGCCACTGCTGTGCACCGGGGCTGGGGCTGGAAAGGGCTGGTGCGCTGGTTGTCCTCCTTTGCCACAGTCTTTAAAAGATGTCTATGAGGACGATGAACCTCTCCAGCCTACTCACTGGAGGCACATACTTGGCATGCCTAACGCAGCTGCCATGTCTTCTCTTCCCAAAGGGAGCCAAAACAGGAGAGGGAGATACGGGCAGGAGGTGCTTGCTCTGCAAGCCACCTTGCCCTGCCCTGCTGTGAGTGATGGGAGACTGTTGCCAGGAGGGGATTTTAGGTGGGGACACACGCCAGAAATGGCAGAGAGCAGAGGCTGGGGCAGTAAAATTTCATGGCAGCAGAGCTTTCAACTGCAGTATTTCACATACATGCCACGCTGGCTCCTCCCTGGCAACTGGCACCAAGAAAAACACAGTTAAAAAAAGATCCATCCCTTGTCATCCGCCTCACCAACAGCTCAGGCAGGTTTTGTTGCTTTCAACATTGGGGCAATGTTGGCTACTAAAATTCTCTCTGCTTTAGTTTAGTGATCCCAGACCATGAGTAGGAGCAGTCATTCACCTCAGATGAGTGCAGCATCATAAATCTGTTCAGCTGCACATTTTAGCTCTGTGGTGTCAGACAGGCATAATTAGAGCTCCAGAGTCCAAGTGCCACCACACTAGTCTTACAGCAGTGCAATTGCCCACGCCTTACGTGAGTCATCTGGTGGGAGAGCAGAATCAGGCCCAACATGTCTGGGCTGAAGCAATGATTTAATCAAACTGCTTCTTCCAGCTCTGACAAGTGTCTTTCTGTTCTTCATGGTGTTTAGTTTGAAGTTGGCAGTTGGAATTTTTCACACCTGTGGTTTATTTAAGCCCTTATTCTGCTGTAGCTCTCACATTTAAGACAATAAACGTGTCCTGTAGAGCTGTGAAGAACTGAGGGAGACATTTATGTGTAGGTGACGAGAATAAATGAACGATACCTGCAATGCTGCACTTGCTGTTACTTTCCAAATGCAGACAACTGCTGCCCACGACCTCCAGACTCAGAAAACTGCTGTTAAATACAGTGAGGAGCACCCAGCTGAGTCCTCAAAGTATTCAGAATCTGTGCTCTGGCTATTCATGCAAGTAAAATTTTCATACCATATATAAATATTCCCACGAATGATCATATGGGCCGATTGTGAACATCAGGAATATTTAACGAATATAAATAGGAAGCCTCAACTGGAAAAAGAAGGTAGGCAATGCAACCAGATCAGACTGTAGGAGGACAGTGTCATACTTGAAAAGTGGAGTTACAAAGTAATGCAAAATCATTTCAGACAGTAAGGAAGGTACAGTGGGTTTATCAAGAATTTAATCTACAGGTAAGCAGGAAAGGAATTTTTTTAAGCATTAGAAATTATTGAAGCTTTGTTAATCATTCATTTTCAAAAATCCTGGCTTCCTCCAGAAGTTTAAAGTTAACCAAAAATAAGCAATTGTATCTGTTTGAATTACCTTGCTTCAGACACAGCAGAGCTTCCACTGTCAGGAGCAGCAAGAGCCTGACATCTTCAACTTCTATTCTCAGCTGTAACAATTCAAACCAATTATTCAAAAAAATAACTAAAAAAAAAAAAAGGAAAAAGAAAGCAACATATCATTTATTATCTCTTTATAGCATCTTCTTTTAGGCTATTTCATTCAGAACAGCTGTGGTCCCTACCACTTTCTGTCAGTGTCCCACTCATCTCACTTGCACTATCAAGATAAATGCTTTTTAGATGCGTGTGGCCGGACCTTGCATTTAAAAAGGCTTTAATCTCCATGGCCAGAGATACCATGAATAATTGAAATACCAGAGAATAAATAGTTTCACTAACCATGTTTTGCCTTAAATAATCAGGGCATCTGGTAGAGCCCCATACATTTAATTAATTTGCTATTTGTTTGCTCCATCGCATAATTAACTATTTAATTTCATTTCCCTCTGGATTTGCTCACTAATTAATTATCCCTTGCTAATTCATCGATCAGCTGCTTGTGCCTCATCTTGCTTTCCTAGCCACCATGTTTACCTTCTACTCTGTTGTATCATCCCTCTTGCCTTGTCAGTATCTTCCCGATTTTCGCTCCATTTTCTCTCCTTTCCCTGCTGTTGCACACGCACCTGCCTCAGCCGTGGGCCAGCCCAGCCTCTGGCAGGGCACCGCAGCCGCCCCCAGACACAGCGCACACGGCCGGGCACCGCACTTGGGTGTTGGAGAGAGTGGGGACCCTGCTAATGGGTCAAAAGCTACTTGAGGTGGGACGGTCGCTGGAGACAGTACTGTTCCTGGTTACATAGCTCATTTCCAGTTATCAAGGCAAACGTAGCTGGGCTGGGAGACATGATTTAGGGCAAATGCAGCTTGCAATTGTTGAAATGGGAAGGATTATTAAATCTTAGGGGCTTGCTGTCCCTAAGACGGAAACTGCTCACTGGCCGACATCTTAAACCTACTATTAACATTTTGTGGCATCCTGCAGGGTGCTGAAAACAGTTTTATATGCACAATATAGCCAGAAAATTAGATCCTGTGGGTACACCCAAATATTTGCAGTCTTAAATAAATAATTCACAGAATACAGATTTTTTCCTCTTTGCTGAGAACTGGTGTTCTCCTTGTCCAATCTGACCTCACTTAATTCTTCAAGAAGTCTTTAGAGCTACTTCCACTAAGCATTTTGGATGTCTTTTTTCTCACGAGCTGCTTTTGTGAACTTGCACTGTCTGCTGCAGTCCGTTCAGTCAGCAAGGTTTAAGAGTGCAATGATGACTCTGAATTCAATCTTCTAATGTTAGAGTTTCATTATCTAAGTATAGCCGATACGTTTTATTTCTGTGAAAGCTTGTTTGTATTTCTGTCTGCTCCACTCTCTTCTGGTTTAGATTTCTTGTCTGAATGCTGTCCAGAATCCGGTGCTTACACTACCATTCACCATATCGCTTTTTGCTAATTGCTCCCATATTTGGGGGAGTCACATGTGCCAGATTGCTGAGTTGTGACTGCACTTTCAGGCAGCTACTAGCACCTCCCCAAAGAGGCAAGTAAAACTCCAAACAGTGCAGGGGAAGGAAAATTGCCTGTGAGAGGTTCTGGGGATCATCCAGCATTCCTTCAAAAATTTTTTTTGTGTGTATATTTGACCTTTCTAAAAGAAGGAATATTTTTACTGTTAAATTTTTGTCTTTCTGTCAGCAGACTAAAAGGCATGTTCACTTTGACTGCTGGCACAACAACGGTGTGATACTGATGTTGGTTCAGTGAAGGACTGAAGTAGGCTTCTCATCTCATGCACGTAAGGAACACCAATGACTTCGGCAGGACTGTGTATGCCTTTGGAGATAAGTACGTAACCACATGTCTTGATGAATTAAGTGATTTTCCTTGAGTTTGCTCCTACAGGTTGATTTCACTCTTGGTAAGGGGGCTTAGGCAACTAGATGACAGAAGCTCTGAAACACAGAGCAAAGCAAGGCCTAGTTATTGCTAAAATCTAGTCCTAATTATGGACCCTGCTTGCGCAAAACGTTGACAGAATAGAACTTTTTGTTCCTAAAATCAAATAAAAGGAACAAAATCCCTTTAAATCAATATTCTAAGTAACAACAGGTGAACGTAACTGGATTAAGGCAGATGAGATTTCTGGAAACATAAAGAATCTCCTGGGACTGAAAGAGCATCATTAAAAGTAGTAAGAACAGTGTTTTCAAAATTAGTTCAAACCACTGGGTCCTAGAAGAATTAATTTGGCTTATACATAACAGAGGAACTGGTGGGAAGAATGAGGGGAAAAAAGCTTTCTGCCCTGTGTTTATGAGAATCACAGAATAACTCCACGTTCTGTCCTGCATGTCCTCAGTAGTCTAGGGAAAGCATTTCTGAGCCCTAGAGAACCCAGGCTGGGTCACGCTTCTCTTCACCCTCCAGAGGAGCGTCCTGTGGCTATGGAGTGAGCCTAGACACCAAAAATTGAGATGTTCATCTGCCTTAAATGTCCACTGAAAGCATCTCCATATGAAGCTTCACTCAGGTTACCCCTGGATGTGTTTTTGGACATGTGTTCCATTTGAAAACCAGAAGGCTGCAAAATGCTTTTGGGTCTTTGGAGAGGGGGAAGGGAAGAAAGGGATGGAGTATGCAGCTTTTCCAGCATCAGGATCCTTGAACCAATCCTGCAGCAGGGTTGAGTATCTCTATCTTGAGAGCTCATTTTTATGCTGCATTGTATTTACCCAGGCACCTTCTTACACACAGGGAGCAGCTCAGGCCTGGCAGCAACCACATCGAAGACAAATTATTCGGTGCTGGGTAAAGAGCACAATAAAACCCCAACAGCTCTTGGTTCTCTAGTTCGCACCTTGGCAAAGTCAGTGTATCTGTTCACCCTGGAGGTGGAACCAGCAATAGAAAATCTTTCCATAAAGATGAAGAAAGCTTTCAGGAAAAAAGGGAATGGATGTTTTTCAGCCAGACTATTCCACTTCTCTATTTTGAAAACCAGTAAGAGGGAGGACAGCATGAGGCCTCGGCGACTGACGGGAGAGGCGAGGCGCTTCAGAGGTCGGGCAATCTTGTGGCAGCAGAAATGCCCCCGCTTGCCGGACACCAGCCCATGGGTGAAATCCCCAAAAGGGAGGCCAGGCCAGAGCGAAGAAGCATGGGTGACCAGTCACCCCAGCAAGGCTGTCCTGCCCCAGGCTGTCCACAGCACCATGACCTGAGCGCAGCCCTGGGGCTGTGGCGGGGAGTCAGTTATCCCCAGGGTCCACGCATCACTCTTGAAGGGCTAGGAATAATGTCTTTTGCAGATTCAGTTCAAGTTTGCCAAGTGCTTGAGATGCTTCTTTTTCTCCAGGACTGGTTTGCCGGTGACACACGATCAAGAGGATCAGGAGTGCACGAGCACCTGTGCTCCAAAACGTGGGGTCCGCTGTGCGTCCGCCGGGAGCCGCCGCAACCAGTCCCGCTCACCTCCGCTGACGCTGGCCCTGTGGAGGAAATGTCAAGGAGCAAGGAACAAGCGTGGATTTGTCTGGTTCAGTGGCTTTGAGACAGCACCTGGCAGCGTAGCGTGGAGACAGACACGAGCCTTCAAAAAAAGTTGGCTCTGGCCCACAGCGAGAGCCGAGCCCAAGAGGGTTAGGGTTAGGTTGGTGGGTAGCTTCCTGAACTGGCGTTTCTGGCGTAAGGGGAAACCTGGCTGAATGGTTCTGTTTTAAATCACTTAAAGGTGGGTTTGCTGGGGGAAATGATTCCAGGGAGGGTTGTCACCAGCCGCTTTCTGGGGGCAGGCGGGTCAGGCAGGCAGAGGGTGATGCCGCACGCCCTGCCTCCCAGGTTTCTGACGGATTTCTTCCCCGCCTCTCTGCCCCGACGCTTCCCTGTCCCCCGACCATCGGTCCTGTGTCCGGCTCGCTTTCCCTCGCCTCTCCCTGCTGATTTCTTCCTCTTTTGCTACTTTGTACCAGCAAATCAAGGCAGGTGAGTTTCTGAACTTTTCGGGAGAAAATGGCCACTGGCACTGCTCCAGGGCCCTCCCTCACCTCTGGCTGCACTCGATCCCCATCAGGTCTCTGGGGGTGGTGGGGAGGGGAGCAGCCAAGCGAAACACTTCAAGCTGTGAGAGACACATTCTCTGTTTACGTTGCAGGCCAAGCCTCCTGGATTTGGACCAGAACGGCCACTTTGGTGGAGGCAGATGTATCTGCAGAGAGAAGGAAAGTAGTGCGTATCCTGGCCACCCGGTTTTCCCGGGGAAAACAACAATGCGAGGTAACGCTCTTTCTGCTGCAGGCTGCACGCTGTCCCGCTTGACCGGAGCAACAGCTGGGAAAGCTGGCATCGTCCTGTAAACAGGGAGCAGCGCTGGGGTGCGGAAAGTCACCTCCGTGCAAATGCCATGCTGCTTCAGATTTTCTTTTTTGGGGGGCAGATTGCTCAGAAGGAAGTAGCAAGGCAAGCCCAGTGTCATGTGGAATAGCTGAAATTCCTCAAGTTCCTTTTTGCCAGGATTTCAAGCTGTGAAAGACACATGATCTCCACCGCTCGAGCCTATAACTGAGGATTTTCCCTAACAAAAATGAATAGGTAGCTGTATGATTTTATTTTAACTTTTTTCTACATCTGCCAAAAGCCATAGTAGATTCTGACTTAAATCATTATTAAGCCCTGCATTTGGAAACAGTAACCTCAGGTGAGGTTTATCAAAAGGAATATATTACTCCTTACTCTCAGGAACTGATCTGGCCTACGATCGCTTTTAGAGAAAAACACAACTAATTCAAATTCTGGCTTTTTTTCTGCTATTCGCATTGTCACAGCACCCCTTGAAACTAGGGGTTGAGGTCCAGTGGCCTCATAACCCTTATTTCTGTATTTGGTCTCAGCCAGGGGCCAGTAACAAGATGTATCTATAAGTCTTGTACGTCTGTAGCAGGAGCTGCTGTCCATTTTCATGTGGGTAGGTAATGAAGTTTAAATACTGAACAGCTCCGCGCTGAGACTTGCTGATTCATCAGAAGTAGACGAAATGGGGAAAGGAGAAGCTGTGCTCCTTGCTACCTCAGTGATTTGCTAATTGTCCAGCCCAGTCCATCAGAGGGCACCTAGTTAACTCAAGAGGCATTGCCATTTTGGGAACGAAGAGGGCTGTCAATAAGCTGTGGAAAGGGGTGTTGAAACTGCCTCTTAAATAAAGTTAGAGATCAACAGCCTTTGGGGAGGGGGTAAGAAGATTTGAGTTTGAAAAAAAAAACCCCTGTAGGAGGCACCAAAGGAACACGGTGTAAATAATGGTTAGCATTTTTTGCCAAGAAGGCCCTATGACTTTGATCTCCTTGAGAGAAAACTAAGTGTAATTTGCTTTGATTTTTCTGTCACCTATGGCTTTATAAACCTTTGCAATTCTTGTTATCTATTCCAGATTTTTTTTCAAAAAAATGTCTTTACTGAACTTAAGACTAGAGTTAATCTACAGATAATTTCCAGATAATTAGCTAACAAAGGCATTTCACATAGAAATCCTTCTCACTGTGTGTCCGGACCACCCATACAAAAGAGCCAAGACCTCTGAAGTTTCTCTGCAGTGTCGGAGATTTCCACTTTGTCTGCCTTTGCTTTCCAGGCGAGCTTGAGAGCTGACAGTGCAGGAACAAGAGGGGAAGAAGTATTTCCTGGTGAACCCGTGCTAAACCAGAAAGACTGCAGGGCAGTAAGGAATATGGTTATATCTACAGAAAGTTTGCTACCGAGCAACTGTTTTATAGAAGCCTATAGGAAAGATGGGGACAATCTTTTTAGTAGAGACAGCAGTGACAGGACGAGGGGTAATGTTTTTAAACTAAAACAGGGTAGGTTTAGGCTAGATATAAGGAAGAAATTCTTTACAATGAGGGTTATGAAACACTGGAACGGATTGCCCAGAGAGGTAATGGAGGCCCCATCCCTGGAAACATTCAAGGCCAGGTTGGACAGGGCTCTGAGCAACCTGATCTAGTTAGTGGTGTCCCTGCTCGCTGCAGGGGGTTTGGACTAGATGACCTCTAGGGGTCCCTTCCAACACAAAACTTTCTATGATTCTATGATTCTATGATTTCACTTGGAGCCAAGATTTTACCCATTGTCTGTCAATCTCTTGTCTGGCTTGTGGGCTGAGTGCTTTTGGAGCATGTTTGCCCAGCATGAATGACCAAGTCAGCAATATGCTGCTGCCACCTCAACCATGGCAGCTGCCTGGGAGTGCAAGCTGAGCTACTTGCCCTTGTGAAAATAGGACAGGTAAAAGCAAAAGGTACTATGATGCTAACACAGCTTATTTCAATTTTACCCATAACTTTGAATGCAGCCAATTACTGCTAGTGAAAAGTAACTTTGTCACCTCCGTTTGACTTATTTTTTTCTTCTAATGCAGATATCTACTGCTTTGTGACATTGCCTTAATTTTGGAGATGAGAAAGGAGAACAGAGAAGGAATGTCACTTGTCCCTGATGATACCGCCATTGTCAGACCCATGAGGGGGGCTCTGAAATGCTTTGCTCTTAGTCTTGTTCTCGTTCCTCTGGGTTACAAAGACGTGACAGATACAGTACATGTTCTGTTCTTACACTCTGCATAGCAAAATCAGACAATTAGGAAGATTCTTTGAACGTGAAATGTGAAGACTGAATAATCCAGACGTGTACTTTCTGCTGTTTTCTTTATTTCTTAACGAAAAAAGTGTTTATTTAAACTCTGAGATAAATCCTGTCTATCTACCACCAGGTTAAATCTGATTCGATTTCCTCAAATCTTCTCTGTAAAGGCTTTTTTTCTCATCTTGTATTACACTGGATAACAGTAGAATTACCATCACATAATGTTAGTCTAAAAATACATGTACCATTATTATTATTAAATAGAGATAAGTGTGCATTGCCAAGTAAAAAGAAAGCTGCAAAATATAATGTCGTGTACAAGGGTTTTTTTTCATGATCTTCCAGAACATGAAGGATAGACATGGGCTGCCAGATATTCAGTTCTGATGGATAAATGCAACCGTGGTTTCCATAGCTATGCAAGGTTTTCTATAGCACCCATCACCATGGTATTTAAACATCCATTGCTGCTGCTGCACACTTTAGTCTATCGGGTACTGAAGAGAATTAACTGAAATAAATAACTAGAAAGTACTTGACCCTGGCCATCCATAGCGTGGAGTGACTTCAGCCAGGTTCACTCTTCAAAAGAGATTGTTAGTTTGTCTTTTCACAACTCCCCAGTTGTGAAGCTTCTTGTTTTGCTGATACCTTACAGTAGGAGCATCTCTTGTGCTGTGGTTCCGTGTCTCAGCCGGTGCCTCTTCCCCAGGCCTGGGCACACAGCTGTTCAGGACATGACCACTGGGCATGGTGGAGACCACAAACAAGATAATCGGCTGTGCACCAAGCCAGGCTGCTCCATTCGATCTCACTGGCTTCTTCAGGACTTGTGGATCCCAAGATCCTGTCCATTTCTTTTGCTATATGCTAGACAAGTTTTCTGGCAGAGAGTGGTCACAAGAAGACACTTCTTCCTCTGAGAGGACGATCATTCTGCTTAAAGGGAGGCAAACCTCACTAACTTCAGATGCGTTGGAGCAATGCAATGCCAATGACGTATTTGTAAATTGATTAAAGAAAGTATCAACGCTCAGACAGAGACATCATGCAAAGCCACTGGAAATGCACACATACAGTTTTGCCCCTGTACTCGGCACTGGTGAGGACGTACCTTGAACACTGTGTTCACTTTGGGGCCCCTCACTACAAGAAGGACATTGAGGTACTGAAGCGTATCCAGAGAAGGGCAACGAGGCTGGTGAGGGATCTGGAGAACAAGTCTTATGAGGAGCGGCTGAGGGAACTGGGGCTGTTTAGTCTGGAGAAGAGGAGGCTGATGAGGGGACCTTATTGCTCTCTGCAACTACCTGAAAGGAGGTTGTACTGAGGCAGGTGCAGGTCTCTTCTAAATAACTAGTGATAGGATGAGAGGCGATGGCCTCAAGTTGTGTCAGGGGAGGTTTAGATTGGATATGAGGAAAAACCTCTTTACTGAAAGAGTGGTCCAGCATTGGAATAGGCTGCCCAGAGAAGTGGTGGAGTCACCATCCCTGGAGGTGCTCAAAAAATGTGTAGATATGGCAGCTCAGGACATGGTTTAGCAGGCGTGGTGGTGTTGGGTTGACGGTTGGACTTGATGATCTTAGAGGTCTTTTCCAACCTTAACAATTCTATGTTTCTATGATACTATGATTGTGTCTGACATCAGTTTTAGAGGCTTTTCTTTCCCAGTGTTTCTAATTCAAGACCTCTTACACAACTGTCAGGTTTTCATCCTCTCTGCAGTATGGTAAGTCTAGGTCTTGGGAACTCTATTTTCACTATGCGGTTGAGATTCCTCTTTGGAGAGTTATCCAGATTTTTATTTTATCCAGAAGATTTCCTTTATCTTTAATCAGATTTTAGGTCTTCCTTTTAGCAGACCATTGTTTGTCCCCTCCATTTTAACAACTCAAGTATTTCTTGGGGATGGTCTGATGAAGTTTTTATTGGCTCAAATATTAAATAACTGGTGTGCTAGCTCATCCTTGGCTCTACTCTGTGATGATGCAGATGCTCACTGTAATTGGAAAGCAGTATCTGAAGTCGGAGCAAAATTTTCCTTTAATGCAATCCGTACGTTGTATAAGAACATGTACATTGACAACCCTACTTTATGCATACATACAAAGAGACTCATGGGTGTAAGCTTATAACTCAGCTTCGCCTGAGACCAGGCACAAGAGTAACTAATAATTTTGAGATAGTAACAGGGCCTGAAGTAACCTGGCCCATAGGTCTTCCTCTGAGAGAGATTTAATACACCTCTGCATGAAGATGCCAGGATCAGGTCTTGGAAGGCATACAGCCATGTCTGTACGTCACTGTCCTTGTACAGTGTTGGAACAGAGGTAAGAAGCCCTTCCTCAGGTCACAATTTTGCAGATGCTTTCAGACTACACTGACCAGCACTGCCACTGATGAAGCAGTCCCACCGTACCCCAGCACCTCTTCCTTCCCCCAGGCTCTCCTTTTGCTTGAGCTGGCACAAACCTTCGCACCAAAGCGGTTTGGAGAAGTGACAAAGTCAAAACTAACTCACACAGACACTTCATTGTAAACCTGCCCAGTGCCCTGCTCCAGTTCATGGCACACCTCTTGTGCTTGAGGAAGGATATGGCGTTAGGCAAAAAACTCATGGCTGGGACTGGAAAACATCACTTCTGACAGGAGCCCTGTCTAATTCCTGGTTTAAGGGAATCGTGAAATCGTGGCATTAAGGAAGGGTTAACTAGATTGTGAGTGTTGAAGCAAGAAGCGTACTGACCCCACTAACTGCTGAGCCAGCTCAGATGATTCATCATTAAACTGTTGTGTGAATCCATCTTACTGTGGATCTGTCACATAACCTGTCTCGAGTCCCAGTGCTCCAGTCTTTTCATCCACAGCTTGCAAATTAGCTGCAGGACTTCAGGGGGTGGTTCCTGAACCAGCCCTTTCGGAAGGACATCCATTTTACTGGGGGGAAATTACAGCAGGCATTTGTAGTACTATTTTTTTTAGCTGACCTATTTCCTCTAGTTTTCTCAGCACATTGTCACTGGTGAAATAAAGCCTCATTAGGAGAGCTGGCCCCTCTTCCTGATTGCAATGTTCAATTTTGTATTCATGGGTTCCCGTACTGTTTTCTGCGGTTCCAAAAAAAATCTGGCTGAATGTAGGGCAGGGAAGGCAAACCTGAAATGCTCCCTCTTAGTCTGCACTAACAAATATTGTAAAAATCTGATTCTAAAACTTCCTGTAAACTCAGATGTTTTGAGACTCCGCAGTTGAGTGCGTGGACGTCCTGCAAAGGCAGCAATTATGGTACAATAAATCAGTCAACATGTCTTGTGTAATTAGCATGAGTCTTTATTATAGGAATATCTACAGAGCTGACAGATGAGGCCAAGAAAGCCACCCTTCTCCACACACACATGCACGCACGAGTGAGCAGACATGATGGCTAGAGGGATGCCCCAAAATAGCACCCCAAGGTCCAGCTCAAGGCACAGTCCCTTTGCTTTCACTGACCTCCCACCACAAGGCTGGAGATGGCAGATTTTGTGGGACAAATGGGAAAGGGACCCAAGAAACTCATTCTCTTCCTCACCTTCTACCTGCCTCACCCAGGGCTGGAGACCGAAAGGCTGCACCAGCCATGGGCAACATCTGAGCTCCTTCTGTGCTGCTTCAGCACTTGCACAAAGAGCTGTTGGTTGTGGCAACGTCCTCTCCACGCATGTACGTAGTCCTCAAATCCCTTGGTCTGCTAATGGGAGGGGGCAGACTCCCTATCCACCACGTGAAATCTCACTTGAAGCTTGAAAAGAAAATGAGTGGGAGAGAGAAAGAGACAGTATTACAAACTGGCATTTAAATTTGTCAATTAAATCTGCAAAGATTCACTACCTTGGATTTTTGCTGTATCACTCCCTAGCTATGTTCTTTCAATACCTCTGTCCTGCTTCCTTCTGCAGGATTTGCAACAGCCTCCTGTACGCATGCTGCCAAAAAGAGCACCACAGATAATTGTCTGGTTTTTATTAGCTTTCCAAAAACACATGGAGCTGGGCTCCTTCACTTCAGCCCCCTAAAATTTTAATAGGGTGTCTATTGTAAAGCTAACTTTTTCATTCATTTGCTCATACAGGGAATATTTCCTTTGAACAGCAGGCATGTTATGCTAGAAAAATCCCTTTGGGAAAATATGAAGCTTTGAGAAATGTTCTGTCCTCCCTCAAAGAGGTCCCTCCTGAACACAGACAACTTCTACTGCTATTTAACTATCAATAAAACCCCCCTGCTGTACCAGTATCTGCTGGAGTACTAAGCTCTGCAGCAATCCATAAGTTCCAGTGAAACGTAAGCAATTAACCTGATTTTAATGTTACACAGGTATGTTACCAACAGTCATCTGTAATTCTTTAACATTCTTCTCAGTGTAAATCACCTCGGAGGCAGGGCAGCCCTTTTTCTAAGGAATTTCAACAAATGCTGAGTGAAAAGCCAAGGAGCAGAGAAATAACTTTTACAGGGAAAATACACTTGAAGATTTATCATTAAAAAAAAAAAAAAAGGAAGGAAGATAACAAGGCAAAAGCCTTCATTTCAATTTAATTCAAAGTGTACGAAGGCTTGGTAGTATGGGTGCTGAAGAGAAAGACTCCAAAGAAAATCCTTATGGGATAGATTTAAACTAACTGAATTGCTTAAGATTGCACGTGAGTAACTAAATATTTCTACAGATCTGAAGTTTGAAGCACATTTTTACATTTGAACCCAAAGGTTTCATTTGCTTGGAGACCACATAGGTGCATCAGATGCAAGTGGGTGCTGGGTGAGAGGAGAGGACAAAAGCTTCTCTTTCATTTACTTTCCAATTCCAAAATTCAGGCTTCTGCATTTAGGATCAAGACCCGAAAAGCATTCTCCTCCATCTTTGAGCTCTCCCATGTACGATGTCACCAACACACGTGTTTGCAACAGCAGCACATTAACTCCCACTGTACGCACGGTTCCTCTCCCATTGAAGCTATCCCTGAGGACCTCTCTTGCAACAGGAACAGAGTAGGCCAAGCTCTATTTTCAATGTCACCCTGGCAACCACCTTCCCCTCCATCTGGATGTCACATCAAAGAGACGCTCCTGCCACCTCTCAGGTTTAACAGGAGCCTTGCAGCTGCTGAGGAGGTCTCACAGCCCTGGCCCTGGAGACGGGAGAATATCTTTCCCCACACCTCCCTTTTGAAATTGTTGAGTATTTAGCTTTTGCACAGAGAAAACCAAGAAAACATGGCATAGTTATATTTTAAAAAATCAGAAATCAGTAGGATTTTTTGTGATTCTGAGTTTATCTCTGGGTACTGGGATTCCTGAGGTTAACAATAATGCCCACAGTTTAGCCCAGAAATTTGAATTTGTATTTCTGTAGCTTGTAAATGAAGAAGACTTTCCATGTATTTTGTTGGAGAGCCTATGAGGAGGCTGTGTTGTCTAGCCAGCAGAAATATCCAGGGCAGAGGGAAGGGAATTTAACCATCCCCCCTCCCCTCCCCAAGGGAGCAGTGCCTGCTGGCCCCCCTTTCCCCAGCCAGCCCCCTCCACTTCTGCACCTCCAGCCTGAGGCAGCCTACCCACACCATGCCCCAGCGCTGAGCACTCTCAGCCCTCACTTCTCAGGTATACGTGGCAGCAGCAGCAATAACATCTCTGCAGGCAGGTGGAAAGAGAGGGATTTCCTCTGGCATTTTATTTCATATTTAATTTATTCCACTTTATTTTTATGTTACTGATACTTCAGAAGTCTCAATCTCAGAGTATCCCTTGCTTATAGAGTCACTCAAGCTGGAACTTCACATAAGGTCATTCAAAATACCAGCAGTAATCCTGGGTCAATCAAAATCAGAAACAAGATCTTCACTCATAATTTATTTCCAAGGCCAGAGATGCACAGTGCGGAGATGCAGAGGACAACATACGGCCTCTTCCTCAGGCAGATATGACAACTGTCTATTGTGCACGCCTTAAAGCGCTTTTCACCCCAGCTCCTCACAGTGTTTTGACCAGGTTAAGTATTACAATGCCTGTTTTAAAAACAGGGAACCCATGGCCCATGGGGCTTCCTACAGTCACACAAACTGTCTAAGATACACTCAAGACTGCAAGAAAATACTCTATGACTTCAGTTTTGGCTTTTCCTTCCACTGGCTGTTCTTCATTGCATACCAGAAAGAAAAAAATAGAAAAAAAAAAAAGATGAAAAATGGGACCAGAACTTCAGGAAAGCAGTTACTCTTCCAGAACATCAATGAAATGCTCCCACAGTTCATCACTGGGTCCACAGCTTCCCATCTGCCACTACTGGCAGATGAAACCAGTAACTATTAGAAACTTTAAGAAACTAAGCAGTGCCAGCGGTGAGAAAGCAGTGTGTATGATTCTTGCTGCCTCTTTAGGATGGTGACAGGAGAGGAAAGTTCTTCTCTTTTGATCCCCTGTGATCTGTGCCCAAGTTGCCAGTGCCTGGGAAAGGAAAACCGATACCCAGCTTCCACACATCCACCACCGTTGCTCCAAGTCTCTGAAGCTGCTTTTGCCCGCACTGAGACACGCAGAAGCAGGCCATAAGCAAGGCAGGTAGAAGGACGATGTCTCAGATGCCCAAATGTAACTGGGAGGTGCCCAGCTGGTGATGACTGGTGCTAATGGTGAGTGGGTGAGGGAGCCTGTGCTGTGAAGTGCTGCTCCTGTGTCCCTTGTCAGGGGCAGCACTTTAGGCCACCAGAATAAGTAAGCTGTGTTATAGGTGGATCTAGTGGCCTGATCTACACCTGAGCTTTCCATGACCATGAAGGAGTCTCATCTCCCACTCAGTCATGGAGTTTGAATGTGAGTGGGCACAGGATATACAAGTGCCATTCTAGACCAAAATTTACCCTCTGTCTCATTTATGGCAAAAAAAAAAAGACAAAATTCCCTTTTAGAGAATTAATTCACAGACAGATTATTACAAACCACAAAAGAAGCCAACAGAATTTGGGTGGAAGAGAAGATAAAAAGGCAGATTTCTCTTAATATTATTGAAAAAAAGAAATTGTGTGTTCAAAATGACATTTAAGATGCATGGCAAAAAAAAAAAACCCAAATCAACCTCCGCTGTAAGCTCATCAATACAGTTGCTCCAGATTAACGCTGATATAACTGAAATCTGCATCCCACCCACATAAGAAATCTGTAATTAGCAGGTGGGAGATCACACACGGTTCTGTGAAAAATTTATATAGATTTAAAAAGAAAAAAAACCCACCAGAAATGGAACAGAGCTAGTTTATTTCCCATTCTGGGTTTGTTCCCAATAGTACTTATGTGAAGTTGTGGGTTTTTTCTCTCATACAGGTGGATTTTGGTCATGTGAAGCAGCACGACTTGCCCTGGAGTGCACTGCGAAATGGCCGCGGCTGCCTGCTGCAAGCTGCTGGTCTGCAGGTGGCTGCTGCTCCCCGAGAACGGCGGCAGCGGGGGCAAAAGCGAGCCACAGTAAGGTGTGCCACGTCTTCATGTGGCTTTAGTGCTGGAGGTGGACTACGTGTGGAGGGGCTGAGGGAGCCCTTTTTCTTTTGAGCAGAGGCAGCTGGAAGCAGGTACTGAACGGAGAGGAGGTTTCTGAAGTGCTGTGGTCCCACAGAACCCACTGAATGTATTGCAGTACCAGGATTACAAAGAATTTAAAGACGAGAAAAGTAAGAAGTGGAAAAACAGAGCGACTAAAAGGTCTATCAGATCTGACACTACAAATATGGGAGACAACTGGGATAAATGTAAACCATACTTCACTCTGTGCCTGTAAGTAATGAGTGCTAGTGAAAAAGGACACAGATCTTGCTCCTGACAGTAACTGGCTCTGATACCTTTGACATGTTCAACAGTTTCCAGTTTTCTCAGGCAGAAGAGGACAGAAAAAATTCAGCAATCGCATAGTCCCATCACAACGAAACATACAAAACCCTTGTAACACGAAGGTCTAAAAATGGAGAAGAGGTGACTGATCTAATGACTAATCTTGTAACGAGGGCTGGAGAGGGGACTGCGATTTTAACGCGTGGAAAAAATACAACTTTGTGGATGGCCAGGAGAGCCAACGTCACCTTCAGGAGGGTGTGTCCAGCAGCGGAGCTGCCGGGGACCGCTGATAGGAAGGGACAGGGCTCTGCTGACAGCTCCCTGCTTGAGGACGGCTGTGTAGCCCAAAGGTGCTCACAGCTCTGTGTCAGGTGGTCCTCAACGCAGCACAGGCTGTCAGTAGGTGCAGTGACTGGGCTGGCCAAAAGGCTCTCTTAACTGCATGTATTAAAACCATATATGTGGTTTATTATGCGTTCAGTTTTAGCTAGGGACTGAAAATGAATGGTTGGGATGTTTTCCTGTGAGGGACCTGATTTCAGGAACCAGGAACCTGAATGTGGTTGCAGAAGCCAGCCCAGGCTTCTCACAGGATTCTTGTATCTCTTGTTGTCTTGGTGGGCTCGGCTCTCCCTTTCGCCTTGGGAGGGGGTGCACCTTGCAGTTTGGGAAACATTGCTGTAGGATAGAAACTGGAAGGTAGGCGAGGAGCTGAAGGCTGTGACAGTGAGTGTTTTAGTTTGACAGTGTAGGAAAAAATGGAGCAATGTGCAGTAATGACAAGGGAAACTTTGGTTTGGTTTGGTTTGGTTTGCTTTTTACTCTGTGCAACTCCTTTGCTGTTTCATTCAATTCCCAACCTCTCCCTCTCCAGTATTGCTCCATCCTTCCTCAACCATCCCCTTATGCCTCCCACTCACACATTCATTAAGGATTAAATTATCTCCTTTACACTCATCCTTGCCAACCCTGGCCTTCCCTTCATGCTCAGAGCTTTCCCAAGCTCCTTCACCTCTGCAAAACCCAGCTTCTGCTCACTTAGAAATCCCCCATTTGAGAACAAACAAACCTCAGTCCAACCAGCCAGGACCACTTCTTCTTCCCCTCCCCCAGGGTAAAACACCATTCCAGCCTCGGAGCCAGAACCTCCCTTGACCTTGACACCAAGCGCATACAGCCATGTCACCCAGAAAGCCTTACATCACAGAATCATAGAATCATAGGCTGGAAAAGATCTCATCAAGTCCAACCATCCACCCAACACCACCTTGCCTACTAAACCATATCCCGAAGTGCCACATCTACAAGCTTTTTAAACACCTCCAGGGATGGGGACTCAACCAGCTCTCTGGGCAGCCTATTCCAATGTCTGACCACTCTTTCAGTAAAGACATTTTTCCTAATATCTAATCTAAACCTCCTCTGACGCAACTTGAGTCCATTGCCTCCAATGCCTTCATTGCCATTGAAGAGATCAACACCTGCCTCAGTACAACCTCCTTTCAGGCAGTTGTAGAGAGCAATAAGGTCCCCACTCAGCCTCCTCTTCTCCACACTAAACAGCCCCAGTTCCCTCAGCCACTCCTCATAAGACTTGTTCTCTAGACCCCTCACCAGCCTCGTTGCCTTTCTCTGGACACCCTCCAGCACCGCAATGTCCTTCTTGTCATCCCCGCCATCTGTTGCACCTGGGTTCAGAAACCCCTTTACTTCTTGTGCTGCCCCTGGAAAACTGAGGGAAGCAGCAGGAAACCCTACGGCCAGCCTTTATCAGGTCAGTTTGATCCAGCCAGAAGCTGATGCAACCTGTCTTGGGTAGCCCAAGGGCTCATGGGGATGTCCTTGCCCAGGGGGATGCAGCCGAGCTACCCCAAAGCAGCATGACCCCCTGGGCTGCCTGTGCCAGTAGTCCTCCAGCACTGGGCACACTGCAGCTTGCAGGATAACCCCCCCTCCCCCCCGCCAAAC
>Ga0065711_1026621_pt1 | contig 64271 bp, 58 predicted proteins | sample Hoacrofraction12_FD_59098 | JGI IMG/M metagenome (GOLD analysis project Ga0065711, IMG submission 59098) | Hoatzin crop microbial communities from Cojedes, Venezuela - Epithelial fraction 12 v2 (version 2) | ecosystem: Host-associated > Birds > Digestive system > Esophagus > Crop | place... | reverse complement strand
CCTCCCTGGGCAGCCTGTTCCAGGGCTCCGTCACCCTCAGAGGGAAGAAGTTCTTCCTCATGTTCAGCTGGAACTTCCTCTGCTTCAAGTTTGTGCCCATTGCCCCTTGTCCTGTCGCTGGGCTGTAATCCAACCCGCATGGAGTACACGCGTTGCACATGCAAGCTCTGCTCTGTGCACATGAGGTGAGAAACTGGGATTTCTAGCAGAAGCACTGCAGACGAGATGAGCTGAGGTCACCAAGCAAGTCCACAGTGATGAGGCAGGTTCAAAGCTGGGAGGCTGGAGTCTGCACATCAGGGTTCGTATCAACAGGGTGTGTGGCTGCCATGGGTATGGCTGCAAGCGAGGACCCAAAATATCACTCCACTGCCCTCCATCCAAAGAAGGAGAGGCCAGGGAACAAGGGGAAAGGGAGCCTGCAGACAAGCAAGTCAAGTTCTTCCTCACGCACAACCTGCCATCAGCTGTAGGGTGGCCCTGCAGGCAGGAGCACAATGCCCACATTTGTCAGGTCTTTGTCCGCTTCTTTGTCTGCTCAGGTCACATTTACCCACGGACATCCTGATATGGCCAGGAAGGGTTGGAAAGGCAGGATCAGCTCCCACTGCTTCTCCTCTTCACCCATGGACCTCAGCTTTGGGCCCCGAGCTGACCATGCAGGGAGTGTAGCAGGTCCAAGCCCCCAGTGCCCGTGTCCTGCAGCCCTCGGAGAACCTCCTCCCTAACTAAGGCAAACATTCCTTCATTAGAAGTGATACATATTCTCTCAGCAAGGTCATTTTTGTCCAACAAGTGCTTTAATATCAAACAAAACACATGCTTAGAGTTTTCCGTCTGCTTTGCTGACACCCTTGATGAAAGAAAAACTTTTTCTTCCAGCTTTTGAAATGGTTTTCCACCCCCTCGGCAAGACCTTGGGCTAGAGACAGACTGAAAAAAAGAACATATGAATTTTTTTTTCTTCTTCTTTCTTAAAAGATTTTTCTCCTCAAGATTTTTTTTTCACTTGTGATGGACTTCTGTTCTCCAGCTCACTCTAACACCGATCAGTGCCAAGCATGGGCTGCCTGAGACGGTTTTCAAGGCTAACTGGGTGATCTCAGACCCTTTTTTACCGCTAACCTCCCAATCAGTCTGTGACAAAGGCTGTACTTGAAATTGTAATTGGGGAGGACGTGTGGAAAATACACAATCTCATCACCACACTAGTATTACTAATCTTCTTTTTAAGTATCCCCTGCCTCGCTTGTAGAAATATGATGTGGATCAGAGCGAGGCAGCGCGCTCCCTGCACCCAGAGGGGTGAACCAACCACCATGCCCAGCCTTGCTGGGCACCACACGACAACCCGGAGTGAGTCCGTCGAGCACAGCCTCCCGGGCACCCGGTGCCAGCAGCAGCCCGGGCACTACGAGGAAAAACTGCCCTAGCTGAAGCAGGGAAGATACTGCCCCAGCCCTACCCACGTCTCCCTGCTTTACACTTTGCCTCCGGTGTGATTTAGCAAGTACAGATTATTTTTCGTTATTCAAAAAAATATTATCAGCAGCGATTAAATATGAAAGGCCATCATGCCAAACAATGCTTCGTAACTCACCTAACAGAAGTGAGGCCCTGCCAGCAGGACTAAAGCAACAGCAGCTTCTGATGGGAAGAGGAGGTTAAAGACATGGAGGAGCCGGTGCCAGGGCAGTAACTGCTCAAACTGGGGCAGCCAGCAGCAGAAGGGATCGCCTGACGGCACGCTCAGCTCCAAGCATTGCCCTAATTCAGACAAGCATGTGTAGATCAACGCTACAGCGGGCTCTGGCATGGCCCACGTGCTCTTTCATCTCCCAGCACACGTCCACTGACAAACCAGCCTGAGGGCATGTGTGCCACCTGCTTGCAGAGCGTTCGGGCTGTTGCTTTAAAGGGCTGCCAGAAAGCCCCAAAGGCCTCCACACCCCACAGCTACAGCTTGTCGTGGTGACACGGGTGGATAAAAGTCACCTTTAACGACCAGATGCAAGACAGCCTCATAGCGTGCAGCTGCGGTATCTTCTCCTCTGGCTCATCCTGATTTCCATGCAGTGGGATTTGGTTTCTCACCTGTTTTTCATCCCGTGACATCCTGTGTTGTCTGCATCTCCTTCAGGGAGCGGGCCTGGAGGGCCGTGATGAAGAAGAGCTCCTGGGAAGAAAGTGGTTCTTCCCATATTGGCTGAGCCGAGGGCTTGTGGACCTCCTTCTCCCCACCCCACCTTGCATCTGGACCAGCACCGAACCTGCCCAGAAGCTGATTGCCTGCGCTGACGCAAGTGTTAATTTCCACCTATGTTAAATGCTTCTTTGAATAATTTATTGGTTATTTATTCTGCCTGAGAGGAAGGTCAGAACATGCATTTAAATGTAAATGCTCTTCACAAAAGCTACAGAAAAGATCAGTAATTATCCCTACTTCTCAGCTGGACCAAGTTTTCAAACCAGGCTGATCAGGAAGATCTTCCTGTTTCTCTCAGGTCATCATTTCTGCTGCTTTGCAGAGCATTTCCCAGAACATGCCCGAAGTACATCCCATGTCCCTCAATAACCTGAAGTCAGCAGCATCCCCGTCTCACCACTGCTCTCGTAGAGGTGGAAAGGACTTCTCCACACTGCAGTAAACATCTGACCTACAAAACTTTGAGCTTAAGCCATGCCAACCTTTTTGCCTTCCCCCACCACAAGCTTTCAAATTGCCCTGTTCTGAATTAGGGCTACTGCTGGCTTGCACCATCTTCAAAGAGCGGACACCCAAGGCTCTGTCCCGAATAGACAATTACAAGAACAAACAGGAGGCTAAAAATGATGTGATCTAGCTAACTGCACCTCAACAGACATGGTCACAGTGAAGGAGCAGCAGGCCTCCCTGGAGATGGTGTTACTGGAGAAGGTCCCCAGATCAGCTTAGGATTGCGATATGATCAAAGATGCACAAAAACATGACTATTTCATTTTCCAACTTCACCCCTCCAAAAAAAGGACACTTTATTTCCTGTCAAAAATGAAAGGGTCCTCCAAAGTTTTTCCCACTAAAACCCACAGCATTTTCTATTCCTTGAGTGATGACTACATTTTAATCTATTTTTCAGCAAAACTTATTGTATTAGCAAGTTTTGGCAGGACAGTGGGGGAAAGACAGGACCCTAAAACAGCCCACCACTAATGTGAATCACTTTTGCTATCCTGAAAGCAAGGTTTTTCAATAAAAACAAAAGAAGTTTTCTGCTTCTCTGGTCAAATCCTGCCAGCTCCACTTGGGCTGACGACACCAGCGTATACATCTGCAGCACAGATTTCTCCCGGGACTTCTGTAGAAAACCAGATTTGGGTGAGTGTGATCCCTTAAAAAAATTGTTTGTTAAACTTAATAGCATCTACTTTCCTTCTGAAAAAATGTCTGCAGCAAAATGATCCTACTGGGGTCCATACGAAACAGCAGCACCATATAATTAACTGGGATATGGCAGAAATACTGGGGACTTTGGGTGATGATATTGCAGAACTGTTCTCTCACACAGGCAAACAGATCACTGCGTTGTAACAGGAAAGACAAAGGATATTTATTATTACTGTGTTCAAGCAAAGCTTGGTTTAATGCACAGTAGTGAATGGAAACCCGTAAGTGAAATAAAAATCCTCTAATTCACATCCTCACTGTTGAAATTACAGATAAAAGAGTGATCTTGGACGTACAAAAGCCAAGCAAAATAGCAGGATAGATAAAAATAATATATATATATGGCTGAAATCCAAATCACCTCAGACAAAGCCTATTGGATGAAACAGTTTATCATGAAGGAGAGGGGGAGGCTGAATGAAGAGGCCACAGCAGAAGAGGATGAATGATTTTATGGGCTTCGACACTTAATGGTCCAAGTGGAAATGACAGGAAAGTCCCCGATTTTTCAAGGTGACTGGTTTGAGCCGCCTCAAACAGACCCTCTATCACCACTGGCCACTCTCAAAAGTCTCAGTGAGGCACTAGGCACTCTGAAGCTGTCCCCAGAGACCTGTCAAGCAAGCAGGCAGCAGGCCTCCAGGTTTGGCCCCAACCCAAACTCTTCAAGCAAAGGCTGATCTTGGCAAAGTTTCTGCTCTGGAGTTTGAATTCAAAGAGCTCCTTCATGCTTTCCGACCCACGATTAGAAACATTTTCATTCAAGAACTGATTTAATTTTTCTTGTTTAGTCCCAGCTCTTAGGAATCTAGGGTATTTTTTCTAGTAAGTTTCTCCTTTCTGTTTAACTGGGAGAAATTCTACATCTTTGCATGTCATGAAACCAAAGACACCAGCAAAACCCATTCTTACCTGCTGGGAGAACAGACCAGTCTCCCACCCAGTCCTGATCAGAGCCCCAGGCTGTGATTGCTCAAGTGGTGCCCACATTGGTAGTTTTTGGCTTGTATGCCACAAAACCATTAGTGACTTCTGTCCTTTTTGCATCTCCAGCCCCAGCAGTTCGTCCACTGCAATTGCCATGGTGAGGGTGGGCAGGGATGGCCCAGATACTTGCCATAAGGAGGTCCCCAGCCCCAGTCTGACACCTCATATAAGCCAGGCAGCAGCTAAGGGTTCCAAACTTACTCCCAGATGACCCCTTCTCCTTCAGGGGGAAGCCAAGGCACAGCAGAGCCACCAAGACCCCTGGCAACAGACCCTACTTTGACTCACCACCAGCTTGTCTCTCTCAAAAGAGAAGAGCATTTCTGTAGCATTTAGCTTTCTTTTTAATGTAGCAGACAGCCTCCAGGGCTAAGCGGGAATCAGCCTTGGACTGGTCTCTCTGCATGAAGGTTCTGCAACATGAGGTCCCCCATGCCTTCTCCTTACCTAGGGGCTTTCAGTTATACAGACCTCAAATCCTTGGGTGCTCCGGTACCTTTGGGCAAGGCAGTGGGATTCTTGGGCTCAAACAGCTCAGGCAAAAGACAAAAAAATTCCAGAGCAGTATGATGGAAATCGCTGGAAGGGCCCCCTGGACTCCTCCAGCGCTTGTGAGTGCTAATTGCCAGCAGTCCAATTACATTCATGTCTCTGATAGATTTAATTGCTGAGTTGCTGAAGAGAGAAGTGACCTATTATGGATCATTGTTTACAGCAAATTAGTTCAGAAATTCCCATCTTTCTGCCTGTCATGTTCAGAGGGCAAACTCCCTCAGCTCTGCCACCGAGTCAGCCAAGGACTTCACTGGCTCCAGCACATACAGGCTCCCTCACAAGAAAAAGCCAAGCAAAGACATGTCTAGGGCAGAAACACAAGCCTGCCTGTTCAGCAGAAGAAAGCTCTGAGATGAAAGGGGTCAGAGAGAGAAAGCAATAGCTCAGAAGAAAAAAAAAATGCCCAAGGACAGAAGCCACAGAGGTTCTGCAGCAGCAGGTGAAGGGGGCTGATGCAGACACACCTACAGCATAGCTCAGGCCAGGTCTGAAGACTCAGACCTGAGCTTAAATGGAGCTGGTGGAGCAGCAGGCAGAGGATGGGTGGGCGGAGGTCCCAGGTGAGGCTGTTCAGGGCACTTAATGCCTATAGGGATAGCTTCAGAGAGAGGATCTTTGCTTCTTGAGGAGTCTCTAAAGGAATGTCCAAGGAGAAAGTTACAGCACTTTCAGGCAGTTTGAAATCTAAGAGTAAATGAAAGGAACGGGGAGGGAGGATCTTCCTTTGTAGGACATATATGCGGCTGGGCTGAAAAGATTCTTAGGAGAATTTTGCATTCTTTCTAAATGGGGTAAAAATTTATTTCTGATAGCTCTAAACTTCCCCACCGAGTCAAGGGGGGCTGCCTATCAGGCAGACTGGAGGCAGGGCTGGTGGTAGCCCTCTCTCCCCTTTGAGACGCTGGTGAGGTCTCTCAGAGGTGCTCTAGCTCAGCGCGGTACTCATACGGGACCTCTTATGGTCTTCTGGAGACAGCGTTGGGTAGTCATGGCCCTCCTGGAAAGCAGGGCTCTCCCCTCCCTGGCTGCAGCAAGGTTGTGTGCTGCTCTCTGGGCTTGGTTGCTATTGTACGTGGATAAACACAACACTAGGACCACATTATCCAGACTGTTACCTAGAGATAAAAAGAATTAAAGCAGGGGAACAGAAGAAGCTCAAAACCAGGCCTGCCCTTGACTTGTGCAATATATTTCAACAGACCCATAAAAAGATCATGGAATTCACTCAAGCATGAATAGTTACAAGCATAAAAGAATGGCGGTATTATATTTATTATTAAAGCCCTTTTAAAGCCCCCTTATTGCAGATGGATTCTGAGCCTCTGGGGAAAGTCAGGGACAGGATATTTAGCAAAAATGTTATTAAAAATAGAAATTGTTTCCCATGACTTAACCTTATTGCCTAGGGCGAAATCACTTAGGTGATGTTATTGGAGAGCATGCAGTTACGAGATCATGATTGCTACGGAAGACTACGCACTAGGCTTCTGGAATAGCCGCAACGTTTCTGCTTCCAGGGAAGCAAATTTACCTGCGCGCCCCAGCAGCTGCCTGCAGCCCCCCCCCAAGACTGAGGAAGGCTTTTCCCTGGAGCCCACGTGCCTTTAGCCAACCTACGGTCCCTTCTTCAGCTCTCAGCTGCCAGGAGGTGCTCCGGCGGACGGGAGCCCTCCACGCCGTGCGGTGCAGTGAGCAGAGGGGGCTGTCGGCAGGGCGTGATGAATGCAATTCATCCCATCATCCCCCGGCAATTTGCCAATCTGTCATCGTTGTGAGTCAAGTCTGCGGCTCCAAGATGCGTCCCTCCTTGGCCTGGAGGGACTTGGGACTGGTGGCCACAGGGTAGCATGCAGGATGGTGCCACGGTTTGCTTGCTGCTTTAGTTCCAGCCCAACGTTAATAATAGAAGGCTTTCCTCCTCAGTTTTCTACAGAACCTGCAAAAAGGTTCAGTTCTGACAAATTGGCATTTTCTGAGAGAAAACCTCCTCTGCCCCACAGCCATGGCCAAAGGCTGCTTGTCAAAGCAGCATCAAGCGTGATCCCCCCTGCAAAGATATCCTGAAGCTCTTTGAGAAATACGGCACCAGAGGCCACGGAAATGCCAGGGGGATTGCTGAGTTGCTCAGATTGTCTCCTGTCCTCTTTCTGGGATACATCTTAAGGAAGACGGGCAGATATCAAACATTCATCACAGGCACTTGTCCCTTCAACAGCTGACACTGGTGCAGCAAAACAGTTTTTGATCACTTGAGCTTAATGTCACTGCAATCATTGCCTGGAATGTAATTTTGTCTGCAGAAAAAAAAGAGGGGAAGGAGGATAAAAAATGAGACTCAAAGGTCTCCGTGCTTCAGAAAAGCTGGCTCTGAAGTTTTGCTGTAAGCATCAGATCTCAGCAAATTCTGTAAACTTCCTCTCCCCGCCCCGACCTGCATTTGGACATTTTCCTCTTACTTAATGATATTCCATCAATTATATAACTTCACAGATACTAGAGATCAGTATTAGGGAGTTCAGCTTCATTATTAGTACGGTTATTGTCCTTTGGAGGCTGAGCTAATGGCCATTTGTCTTCTTCAATTCAATTAACAACAATCCTCTCTGGACACCACACAGGTTGCGTTCAGTGACATGCTGCTACATCCCCTCCTCCATCAGGACATGACCCCCATCTCCGCAGACAAGATCTGGCTTCTCTCTCACCAGCTGGATGCTATACATTTTAGCAGTGCATCAGAAAATGGCACACTAAATTATCAAAGAACTAAACTGGGCAGGGCTTGAGCCAAGAAAAATCCATTTATCGATGGCCATTCACCCTCTGAAGTGCTTGAGTAGGTTGACAAGACAGAAACATGCCTCTCTTGCCCAGCCAAGGAGACTCTTCCAAGGAGGATAAGGTCACACCTTCCAGCAAAGGATGAAGGGTAGAAACCAAAGGTTGGGGCCAGACTGAGGGAAGAGTTTCAACATTTTTTAAGAAAATGGAGCTTACAGCTGCTCCGGTATGTCAGTGTGACTCTTGTTTATAACTGTGGATCGTGGTACCTTTATTTTCCCCTTAACCACGGCCTCTGCTCTACAAACGCTCTTGTCACTAAGTTGAAGAAGCCTCAAGCAGGAGCTGTTAGAACATGTTCCTCATGACTTTGCTGCCTTCCAGCATGTGAATAATCCCCTCACTCCTATAGAGCAATGGCTTGTCTTTGCACCCGCATCCCTTTCCACTTCCAACTCCGTCATGGCTTGCACTATTACCCAGATGTTTGCAGGAGTGGTGCTGGGTGGGTTTTGGAGTGTTTTGGGCTCCCGTGGAGTCAGGGCTGAGATTATCCTGCTCCACGAGGTCACTGGGACATGAGCCACCGACCTCAGAGGCTTCCATAGCCAGCGACCGAAGCCTTGCAAGCAGCAGGAGATGCGAGGGAGGCTGGCACACCACTCGTAGCTCCCCAGCAAACCTGAGCAAGCTCTTCAGCAGCACGTGGTGTGCGGGGGCCAGAGGGCAGCCTGCTGTCATAAATAAGACACCCTCTGCTCCTGGGATGTGGCGGTTCCAATGGAAAGCATTAATTGCTGGCAAATCGCTCTGGTAGCAATTCAACCTGACAAATGTTTTATTAGAACAAAGCTTACACTGAGAAGGTGTGGGGTCGTCTTATAATTTATGGGTGCAGAGAGCACCAGACTCGCTGGGAGCAGGCAGGAAAACCAGCGAGTCTCCTCACCGACGAGAGTCTGGATACCTTCCATGAGAAGAGCTACCAGTGCAGGCAGAAAAGGTGGCTGTGAGCTGCAGAGATGTGTCCCTGTGGGTGAGGCCCTTGCTCTGAAGTCTGCATCGTGCCAGCCGGCAGCTTGGCCACCCAGCTGGTCTGGCTGGCTACTCCCCAGTGATGATACCAGCACCTCACGGCTGGCCTCCCCAAGGCTTGCCTGCTAGAAGGTCCATGAAAAACAAGAGCGGGGTTTGTTAACGTGTTCTTCCGCTTTAACAAAAGCAAAATCCTTCCACCCTGCCCCTGGAACAAGCACAGCCCTGCGCTGCTGCCACTGTAAATAACAGTGATGGGGATCACTGAGACGTAACAAGATTTATCACTTTCTCCCGAAGAATGATTGCTTGCTTGGTGTCCTCAGTAAATAATGCTCTGCCTGCATCATCTGGGGACATCATTAACCCAGGAGACAGTGACACCACTTAACCTTTCACGGGCTCACTCAGCTCCCCTAAGCTGCCCCAGATGTACAGTTACTCAACGAGTCCTTTCAGGGACGAGGTGAGGATGTGATGCCAAAATTCACACATGGGAAGAAGGAACACAGCGCAAGACGTTTGATACCGTGCAGGAGGCAGTACTGAGGAGCACCCGTGAGCAGCTCCATACTCCACTGGCATTTGCAGCACAGCCTTTACCAGGAGCCTACAGTAAATCTGGGCTAGTCGGGCCACTTTGGCTTCAGCAAGGTTATGAGGGTAGCAAGTCACAGCCTCCAGCTGCTGGGCACATCAGGCCGTTTCCCAACTCTTATCCATAGCTGTGACCCCCTCACTGGGTTGTAGGCAAGCAGCGCTCTTCCCACCGAGTGCCCGGGATCTCCTTCCTTCCCCACCCACAAGCTCCTCAGTGACTTCTTTCAGGCAGGGCCCAGACAGCCCGATCCCGAGTGAGCCAAGCGTGCAAGACTTTGACTCGTCTGATCCTGCCTCCTCACTATGCTTAATAGCTCCTGACTGCTCCTTCACTATCTCTATCACTGAAATGCTGGATTTATTAATGCATTTTTAATTACCAAAGTCAATCTCCAGGGGAAGGTGTCTTGCATCTTAATGACCTTTGCTTTGAACCTCTGCCAGAGAGCGCTTTATACCGTCAACCTCTATCTGCAGCCAAGTTTCCTGACGACCCTCAACTCATGAGCTGAGCAGCCAGGGCAGGGGACGTAGGTGTGGGTGAGGAACTTGCTAGGTGGACGTAGTCCCAAGTATAGTCCAAGCTGGTGAGAAGTTATAAGACACTCCTTTGAGTATGAACAAGTCAACAGAAAGCTTACAAAGCCTCTGCACAGTTAAAGCAGTGCTGTAGGAAAGGCTTGTCGGAGCACAGCAATGGGGTTCAGATGGTCCCAGGAGCTGGGGGAGGTCTGAGCAGAGCTACATGCCCAAAGCATGCTGGGGACAGGCAGGGGACAGGAGCCAGCCCAAATGCACACACCAGCCCTCTTGCTCTCAGGGACAAGGGAAGGACCACTGTTATTTTCCCTTGGAGCCTTGTTCAGGCTGCTTCACAACCCAATTACTCACAGCATCTCTCCAGGAGGTGCCTTTTTGCAAGCCACATCTTTCCAGATCGGCTTGTAGTATTAGGGGCCAGTGTAAGGACCTGTTTTTTCCTCGGAGTTAGTGACATTTTAATCAGCTCTTCCGGACAGAGTTACACATTTAAATGTTACGCTGTTTCCTTCAGATTTCCCCAGGCATTTCATGGTTTCAGCACGGTTTCAGTGTTTTCTGTATTCCTCCAGTTCCAGACCTCATTTCAAACCAGCCGTTACAATTGAGCTGTTCCAAGCGGATCAAGGCTGCAGGAGCCCACGGTCCTTAGCTCCGTGGCAGAATCCATTCCCCACCTCTGGGAGGAGCAAGGGCTGAACCCATCTCCTCCTCTCCCCTGCTTTGGGAGGGGTGGAGGAACTGCCGACAGCTTCGTGGTGTATTACCCCTACAGCTCTACAGACCCATACCTTCCAAACGCTTGCAGCAGTGCTGCGTGCCCCGTGCCAGCTGCTGTTCCCCAGTTTCTGGCTTCTCTGTCACACAAGCTGTTTGTTAGTGACGCCATTTGTCTCCATCCTCCTCTGAAAGGCACATCCCAACGGCACACGATTCCCAACAGTGGCTGTTTCCACGCCCTCACCCACACATAGCTTTATCCTCACTAGAAGCGAATAACACGATCTCTAGAGGAGCAGGAGGACCCAGCATGAAAATCCTTTCAGAGGAGAGCAGCAGATGCTAAATATTCCTGCAGCGATTGGTTCGCAGCGCTGCGCTACGTACGCAGGAGGTCTTTATGCTCCACTGAGACTCCTGATGAGCATCCCATCCTCAGCTCCTTTGGATCACCGTGCAGAGACAGAAGCAGCCCAGAACTAAGCAGAGCTGGTGCAAACATCAGCAGTAATGTCTATACCAGAAACATGTGTGAGGCTTGTTCCCACAGCAGGACATGTATTAATCCCTTCCGACTTCTCCACGTACCGACATCCTCCTCCTTCTGGGCAGCAGCCAGATGTGAGTTCACCTTGCTACAGGCCCACGGCCGTCCCTTTGCCGTGCCCCAGGTGCCCAGCACCCCCCAGCCAGACTGACTGCTGCCCAGTAATTCCTCTTGAAGCCTGCTGCAAGGATCGCTTCGCTGCCTTAAGCTGTACTCTGAGGAACCTGGGAAGCAGCTTAAGCAATGTTGCATGAGTCAGTCCTCCCCCTTAGCTCTCCCCTCTGCGAGGAGAAGCGTGAGCCTGCCTGCGACCTCTGGCAAGGTCTCTCGCATGGTCCTGCAGCGCTGCAGCTCCGCTGCAGCAAAGAGCAAAGAGTTTCTGCCCTCCATGTGATGCTACCTCGCTGGCACCTAGTGTTCGCCAAAGCTGGGGCTGCTGCTGAAGCTCAAAATCAGCATTGTCATCCTGCTGCTCCTCCAGGAAACACCTGAGCTGTAAGAAAGTGTTTCCTGAGTTGAGTTCAAGATGTGCGCAGCTCTAAGCGGCACGAGATGCAGCGGTGGCGGGCTGCCCCGCAGCCTGGCTGTGCACCTCTCCCCGATACCTCGCTCACACGGTTCCTAGCAGAGCTGTCTCACCTGCACCAATTCTTTTAGCTTTGAGCCAGTCAACCTCCCCTCCCACATGAGGTTTTGGGCACAGCCGCCATGAAGATGTCAGAGAGGCTCAGTGAAGAGCAAGCCAAGAGCCTTGGACCACATTTCCAAAGCTACTGTGGTTTGCTTTGGAAGAAGAATCCCTCTCATGCACTACTACAAGCATTTTGATGGGTCAGGCACAGCCCCGCTTTCCCCGAGGGTTGCCCAGTTCTTGCTAGGTGGACAGGTGCAGCAGCCCAGCTTTTGGGGAAAGACGAACTCCTAGAAGAGAGAGGGTTTTGGAAGCCTTTTCTCTCCCTTCTTCCTCCAGGCAAGACTGAGCAATCATTTCAAGCAACTCCATTTCCTGGGCTGCCTTCACAATCCCTTATCAACCACGGAGACCTGCTATCGCTACACGCCATTCCTCCACCGTACCCTTTGCACTAATCAACCTAATTTATCAGCAGCACTCCTGAACGTGGCACAGGGTGTAGGGTCCCTGCACAGTACAGCCAGAGGCCATAGCCCCGACAGGACTGGGAAGCAGCAAGCCCAGGGTCCAGAGATGCCTGGCATCTCCCTGTAAAAGCCCAGCGGCACACACTGCCAAGGTAGCATTTCAAAGCCTCAGAGAGGGAGCCACTTATTATGCCACTTCCCCCTCAACACGGTCTCCCCTGTCCTGCATCCCCAAGCGCCAATATCCAGCGGTTTTTCTAATCCAATTTATCATCGGGTTGTTTCACCCAAGTCAGCAGATGCCCCTCTGCTCAGGTTACTGACGGATCGATTTACGTCGAGGCCTCAGAGATGCCGCTTGCCAGGTCTCAGCGTTTCAATTCCCCTCCTGTCTCAGCGAGATGTGGGAAAGGGGAGGGCAAAGCCCAGAGGAACAGCAAGTGACAGGGGCTGCCAAGCACCCTGCAAGGGGCTGCTGGTCTGGCCGAAGGGCTGTAAGGGGCACAAGGACAGTGCCCATGAGCTCTACACATCCCTCGGGAGCAGCCTGCAGTCACTCACCCTCATCCCAGCAGCACGGAACGAGATGATGGCTGTAAAGCCCAGGCTCTGGGCCAAGGGGCTGAAAGCAGAGGCAGATCACAGCAGGTCGGTGATGCCGGCTTAAAGGGGCATGCAGAACCTCACAAGCAGCATCAGGTCAGCCCTGCCTGTGCAACTCCTTCCCAGCGACTGCTGGAGCACAAGGGTGAGGGCTGCAAAGCAAAGGGGAGTCAGCAGCACGAAGCTTTTGAGAGAGCTGTATTGCATGCAGCACAACTATTTCCCACTCCTGCCCATGCTGCTTGTCGATTTTTCCTTCAAACAGGCATTTTCTGCTTCTGCCTAGTCTGTGCTGGAAGCTGGAGAAGCACAGGCCTCCCACCACACCTGGGAGCCTGCAATAATCATCTGTACACACACTCCCCGCTTCGGAGTCCAGCGCACAGCTCCACCTCTGCTTGAAAACCAACGGGCAATCACACCCTTACAGCAGTCGGTACGAGGTGCCCTGCGCAGTGACCTACAGCTTTGCTGCTGAAGGCACCTGCCCTTCTCCAGCCACCCGCACGCCTTGGTCTTCGCGTGATGCTGCTCGGGTTTGGTACCGCGACGTCTGGCCCGCAGCTCTGCCCACCTGCAGCGGCTTGTGCTCAAGCTGGATCCCTGCCGTAACGACGATGCTCCCCACTTCGAGCTGTGGGGCAGGAGCTATGCCCCTCCACCCCACGGCTTCCTGAATTAAGTCCTAATCCAGCCCTTGCAGCGATCCCAGCCTCAGCTCTCGTGGCCCCAGGCCACACTCAACGGGAAACAGACATTAAGATCTGCTTACTTTTTACTCACTCTCAAGAGTGAGGCTCACGGTGAAGCATTTCAGTGAGATTAAGGCTGATTTTTGCTGCATCCTTCTTCCATTCTGGAAGGGGGAAGGTGCTCAGTGAGACCCAGGGGAACCAGCGAGCTCCACATCTGTCACTACCTGGAAAACCTGACAGGGTGGTGCTGGGATTTAACCATCAGGACAAGTAACAAGGACATTCAGCGCTTTCTCTCCTTCCCCTTAGAGAGAAGGACACAGCAATGTGGTAGGCATTTCTGAGGAGTAAAATACCTGGGGGTCACAACCCAGCAGTTTTCACACTCAAGGTCCTTAATGGATTTCTTCTCACCCCGGTCATCCTCCTGTACGTGCAGTCGGTCCAAGCTCTATTTTCTCAACCCACAAGAGCGTTCGCTGAATTCTCAATTAGATACAAAACCTCTTAAGGAGTGAGACAAAGCTCCCAGAAGTGGTTTTATGGCATCCAAGACACAAAGCTCTCCTCCTCAAAAGCACTCTCCTGATAAATACTCCTTCCCTAGCTATCCAAGTGCATTTTAAAACCAAAGTCGCACTGTGACAGGTGACCTGGAGAGAAGACTGGCCTCCTACCCCACCTGGCTGCTCTGCTTGGAGAACACCTTCAAGGAAACCAAATGGAAGTTTCTATTTGTTTTCCTCCTCCCACGATGAAAAGCTCCTAACTGTTGGGGAGGTGGCTATGCGGAGGGGCAGGATACCACATAAGTGGGGGAGATTTCATCTTCCTTACCAAGGGGAGGCAAAAGAACCAGTATTAGTAAGGTCTCCCAGATTAGTCTCCTTGTTTACGGGACAAAGCACTCGCCTCAAAAAGAGAACAGCAATAGGAAAGTGGCAGAAAAGGGGCCACAAGTTAAAGCAGTGCCTTTGGAAGGACTGGGACAGACTTCATCAGACCCACGCCAGAACTGCCACCTATCAGCAAAATCCAGTGAGATAAAGAGCTTTAGTTATGCATTGTCATGGTGTATTAAATAAAGGTGTCTGCCCTCGAGCCCTCATTCCTCAAGCCCTTCACCCCGCTACCCTTGGGAGGGGTAGGTATGCATCATTAGAATGGCACACCAGCCTCAGACCCAAAGGGTCACGCTACCCAGAGTTGGTGAGCTCAGCACAGTATAAGCAAACTCTGTTGAGATGCATCAGAGTGACAGTTAAGGTCTTTGCCCTTTCCATTAGCTTTATTTTAATTTGAAGCCTCACTGTTCATTACTTCCATTATATCCAGTCTCAGCTGGCTGGCACGATGCTTTGTATCTCTGCTGACTTTGGGCAAGAGCCTGATGCTCTCGTCTCTGGGGTCCTGGCTGCACGCGTGGCAACAAACTGGCCAGCAGTGACACCTGGGCACTGGTTTCTGCAAGTGCAAATGCCACGGGTCTGCCAGGACACTGCTCCGCTCCTCCACCGCACCACACCATACTCATCTCTGTAGCAGGAGGAGGCTGTGGGTCTGGGTAGAGTGGGGGATAGTCCACACTGTTTTCATTCCCTTGTAACAAAAATGCTTTCATTTACTGAAGGATGGAGCCAAGGTGATGCAGATAGTCAGGATTCAAGTCAGTTTGCTTGCAGAGAAGTTTCCGAATGTCAGGTGAGCTTCTGGAAGCTTATACAGCCATGACAGTAGTCTACATATAACCCAAGGCCACAGGCTCCAGATGCTGGAAAGCAGCCTCTGGCTAGGGGAATGAGCTAGAGAAGCTGGAGTATCACTGATCTGCCTGGAGTCCCTGTGCTCAGAGCTCTTCCAGTGGCACATTTGCTCAACTTCCCAACATTTCTGGAAAACTTCAGAGAAGCCACCTGGATTGGGAGCAATATGATCCTCAGCCCCTACCATCTTGGGGTTCTCTCCCCAACACTCCCCACCAAAACGATGCTGGGAGAGAGCTGGAAATGTAGATATTTTTCAGCTGGTTCCTTCCATGCATTTAAGTGCCTGCTGCCATCACTCCTCAGCCCTTCTCCCAGGCCCTGGGCTGCTCAGGATTGCAGAGACATCACCGCAGCGGGCACGAGCCAAACCAGGAGCCTTCTCTCACCACCTACAGCACGCAGTCTCATGCTCTGCTTCTCCAAAGGGTCATTTTCCACGTGGTTCAGCGCCGGAGCTGGAAAGCCCTTTCAAAAAAGGAATTTGGAAGCCCTACCTTAAGCTAAAGAGCTGCTAGACAGAACAAATACACGGTGCTGCACAAATAAGGAGGAAGCTGGTAACAAAGGTGGACAACTGCTTCAAGACAGGTTGATCTAAGAAAGATTTTCTGCTATCCTTTGATATAAAGGAAGAAATCTTGAAATACAGTATTTCCTTGGCAAAAAAAAAATGCTAGTCTGCAGCTCCTGCTATCTCTAGTCCATATATTTACACAGATCCTTGAACAGAGACAGAGCAATTTGCTGGAAAGAACATTCACGAAACCAAAGCAGCAGGTTTCCTCACAGCAGGCACATTAACATGCCCCCCACATCAACCAAAGGCCATCGCCTTGCTCTTCCACTCGTGTGGGGACCCAAAGGAGCCTCAAAAATGCAAGAAGATTGCTAGCCTGCAGAGCCAGGATGAAACAGCAGCCAGAGTCGAATAAAGCAGGGAGCAAGAAGAGGCCTCTTCAGCATGACAAGGATCTTAGATTGCTGCAAGCGTGGCTCAGCCATTGAAGTATCTGCACAAGCCAAGTGCGGAGAGCTCCTCTGCATCTTGGAGCCTTGTCAACCAGGAAAATCCTGATCTTAAGGCCTTCTGCAGCAAACCATTAGAGCCGGGAGCATTCAACCACCCATCACATAGGGCATTTCCCTTTCATCATGGGATGATGGCTGGGTAGGGCACCCAGGGTGTGAGACCTGCAGGGGTGGGGAGCAGTGGTGCAGAACCAAATGGAGCATTTCCCTCCAACACTCAGAAGAGACCAAAGTTTAAGTCCTAAAGCCACTGAATGAGAGAAGAAAGGATCCTGACTGCAGAAAGGGTCTCTGCCCCAGATCAGCTCTAGTGGAGAAATCCTGCTTTTCCTATTGGAACAGAATCAGAGAAGAGCTTTTGACAAGTCCTACTCAAAGCCCTAGGCCAAACTGAAGTCATATCAAAGAGGAAAGACCAAAGAGTGCTTAACACGTAAATTGGAGTCAAAATAAAACCCTAGATGCTCAGCCCCAGGTTTCTGCATTGTGCCAATACAGCCGCAGGGACAGGCAGATGTTGAGGTGGTGAGGACTGCCTGGCAGACTCTGGGGTCTTGCTGCAGGTTGATCCATGGTGTTTTGGAGCAAGAGCACTGGTCCCACTTCGGGAACTCCTGGTGGGATGTGCAGTTGTCCCAAGCAAGCCTAGAACCATACCAGCCACCCAGTGCTGCAGGAGGCTGGGCAGGTAGGAGAGCTATTGAAGTCCCTCACAGAGCTGTGTTTTGAACGGAGCCAAGCAGAACTTTTACATCAATGTATGTGTCTGCCAAGAGCAGGCTTGAAAAACAACCTGTTTTAGTAAAACTTGCAGTAACTTTTGGGGGGAGATCAGTTATACTGAAGTAGCTGACAATTAAAGAGCATTCTCAAGCAACTATTTTTCATCAGAATTACTTTTCAGACCCTCAGTTCAGGCACGAAGACATGTGCTCCTCAATAAGGTTACACAGTACCCTGTAAACTAAAAACACAGACTCCTTCCCCGTCCCACCAATACTGCAGTTTAAGTACAGACCCACCCGAGCGAGGGAAGTGGAAAGCACTAAACCAGCTTCTGAAATCACACAGATAACAAGGAAAATCCTAGCAGTCAGTGTTACGAGGTTTTGTGTGGCAGTAAACTATATATTTTTGTTTTGGCTTAATATTAATGTATTTATATATTGTTAGTGCAATCTGTTGAAGCTGTTTCCTTGCTTGCAAAAGCCTGGGTTTAGCAAATATTGGCTGGTTAACTATGTTGTTACTTAGCAACCCTAATTGGATTTCAAATTGGAGATTTTGTTTTGGAAATATTACCTGTATCACTTAGCACTGCAAAATAAGTTCCTACCTTCATCATGCAGATAAACCCAATCAGCATTCCTCAATTCACAGGGGTTTAATCTTGTTTACATGCTTCTAAGACAAGAACTGACACCTTACCTCCTCCCCCGGCCAAGACCTGCAATCTTTCACCAGCAGTCGGAAATCCAAGACCAGCACGAGCTCCTGCTGCAGCCACCAGCTCAAGTGGCCTCCATGGTAACCCCATGGACTCACTGGGCCTGTCCCCAGGCTGGGTGGCAGTCCTGCAAGCTTGGCATGTCCCAGATCTGCTGCTGGGCACATCAGAGGTGGCTCCAGACCAGACAAATGGAGCTTAAATGTAGCTGCTGGGCCACGGGCAGAGGGTGTGTTAGTAGAGATCCCAGCTGAGGATGGTCAGAGCAATCAAGCTGCATCCAGGGCCCTGGCACCATGGCTGCTTTGCTGGTCCCCTGCCTGCCTGCTACAGTCCACCAGCCGCTCCGCGCCCATCAAGATGGCCAAGACAAAGGCAAAGAGACCTTCCACCATAGCCCACAAAAGGACATTAGCTCCAGCAGCCTGGGGCCTCTGACCAGGACTTCTCTTAACATCAGCTCTGTAGGTTCTGTGACTTGGGTGCACCAAGATCACCCATCTGTCCAGATGAAGACCTCCTCCAGCTGAGCTCAAAGGCAGAAGGCCCATAGCACACAGCTAGGATGTGAGGAAGAAAGTTTGGCAAGTGTCTGTTCCAAGAGCCAGTGAGGCATTGGGTTGGCGTTAGTTGGAGGCAAGGACAGACTGACCAGGACTTGGCCCAGGCACGTGCACATTCTCACTCCACTGCTGCCTGACCCATCGGTATTCGAAATGAGGCCGGAGAGAAGGAAAGAGAGCTGTGCTGCATCCCACCAGCCCAACGCATCTGCTGCCGGAGGTACCAGCCTGCAAGATGAAGCTTGCAGGGGTCTGGAAGATGGGGTGAACTGTCTTTTCCACAGTCTTCCTCTCCCTTTCACCGTGTTCTCCTGAGGCAGTGGAGGTGGGAGGAACCTCTCAGCCTGGCATCTCGGCATGCTGATCTATGGAGTGAGCAAGAGGCAGACTGAGCAGCAGATAACCCATCCCCCCTTTCCCCTGGAGTCACGATAGGCAATGTCACGACTGAGGGATGCCCAAAGGTGCTGCCCATCTACCAGCAGCTCAAAGGCCCTGAGCAGAGATGGGGAACTGCTGCACAAGGCTAGCGAGCAAATTTCAGTGTGAGGTCCAGCAAAGCTTTCCATGCCTGTGGAGCTTTTTTTCTGGCGCGACTGGAAGGCGGCTGATGTTAATGCCGGTTAGCGATACTAAACGGGTAAGCCAAGCATTAAGCCAATTACAGCCGACAAATCATTGCACGGCAGCGCAACGCTCTGACTTCAGCCATGGGCCAGCGACCACAGGGACCGGCAGGGACCAAGCACTGATGGGTGCCCAGGGCCCTGCAACAGCCCTGCCGCACCCCGTTGCTGCCCGCTCCGTACCGGGGAGCCCTCCCGGTCCTCCCGCACGCAGGCATCTCAGCCCCTGCTACATCACTGCAACCCACAGAAGAGCTCCCAAAGGTCGGCAAAGACCAGGGGAGGAGGCACAAAAGGGACCTAGGTCCTATAGGAACCAGGCATTTTGGGATGTGCTGCACAGGGTTTGTCTACCAGGCACTGCAGGAAGGGTTCCTTCTGGCTGGATGGTCTATCTCCTTCATATCCACAGAGATGCGACGGGTGAGGGAGCTAAACAATTAAAGGGAGATGCTGATGTCCTTGTGCAGCACAGAGAGAGGAGAGGCCATTACAGGGAGTGTCAGCCTGCAAACTACGCTTTTTATCCTCTAAAGATGTTAATATCCAATTTGAGGAGGGATGAAGCAGTATTTTCCCTACGGGAAAGACCCTGAGGACCTGCGGGTATAGAAGTATGGGGGTATGCATGGTCCTCAGCCACACGCAATGGGATGAGGCCAAGTCCCCACCACAGCAGAGTGATGCCATGGTCTGAGTACGGGCAGACTGCCTCTGTGCAGTGGGTCATGCAAATACAGCTTGCTTAGGTACCTGCACTTCCTCCCTTCCTCCAAACTTACAAAGGGATGCTGGACCAAGACACAAACTTCAGCAACATGGCCAGAATCAACTGGAAACAGATGGCCTTGATCTGAACAGGGTCTTCCCAGTAGGGAAAAAATGGGGTGAGGTTTTTGGAGCAAACTGTTCACCAGCTAAACAAATGCCATCTGAGCCACACTGAATCCAGTTGTTTTTCACAATGGCTTGGAGGTTTCTAGTCCTGACGTTAGCCCAAGTTTAGGTTGGCAGATAAAGCCTGTAAAATGATACGCAGGCTTTCTAGGTCGCATCCCAAAAGAGGAAAGCATTCACCTGGTGGTAACTCTACACACCCTTGAGACCAACCCACGAGATGGCGGGATCTTCCTGGTCTTGCTTGGGCTAGTCCTTCACAGTAAAAAGGTCCTCTCCAGGAGCTTTGGTGAGAAACTTGAAAGCAGGGGAAGATCTCATGAAAGGAGAAACAAAACCATCTCCACTGAGCCCTCTCATTTTGAGCCAGGCCAGGAAAATACCGTGGATAGATTCTTGGTGTTGGAAGCAAGCCTGGTGGGGACTGTGCCATAATGAAGGGCTGTATCCTTCAGGTGGAATTAGACCACGTATTTAGAAGGGAAACGGGCAGGAAAAAAAAACAGTGTTATTCTGCTGAAAATTCAAACAAAAGTAGATTTATTTTGTCTTTGTTCCAATTCTCAGGAGATGGTGTTGACTTATGGGTTGGAAAACCAAACCCTGCAACCGGCAACTATGAATTGTTGTATTAAACCTGCCACCTCCCGCTAAAGCCCTGAGGCAAACAAAAAATCCGACGGAAGCTGCTGATTTTTCCTTGGCTCAAACCTCAATCTGTTTGTCAGGTTCCAGATGCATTTTACAGCGGTGGAGGGTTTTTTGCTGTTGCTGAATGATTTTAGCAAACCAAATGTTGAAGAAGAGCAGATCTGAAAGTGAAAACATTTCTCTGATAAAACTCAGGTTTCTACTGAAAATTGTCAGGGAGTTTTCAACCAGGATTAAACTGCAATTATATGGGATCTATTTTAACTGAGAATTAAAGAGTGTGCTGAATAGAAATGTTGTTGTGTTCTGTTTGAACACCCACAACCCAAAGAACATCCTTTATCTTGAAACGCACCTTAGTTTTACCTTATATTATTACTTCAAAAACCCTGCTCCGTTACAGCTGAGGCTTTCGCGCTGTATGATATCTGCCAGTCGATCTTCCTTTGCTAAGCCCTTCAGCATACCTAGACAGCTACTATTTTAAGATCTTAAAATGATATGAAAAATAAAACGTTCAGAGAACGAGGCTCTCTGCATAAGCGCTGCCTTTACAACCCTATCAGCATTCAGCTCGGCTTCCAAATGACCCTGATCGGCAACAATGTTCTGTATATTCCCACAATTAAACAACATTTGAACTTCTGTTAATAGCAATAGAACAATTATCTGAAACAGCCATCCACTGAGTAAGCAAGCTGTATCATCAAGAGTCAATCTCGGTGCAGATAAAGACTTACCCTTATGAAGGGAAGGGAGTGAAATCTTCACTATAACGAATAAAGATTCTTTACTTTACTAGTGGCACCATAAAATCGGCACGTGAACAATATATTGAACGTCAGAAGCAAGTATCTACTGAAATTTAGACAGTGTTTGGTGGCTTAATTGTAAACCTTACTGACTATATCCACTGCAAAAAAAATCATTTAGTATTCTGAGACTGTAAAGAGACATTTGCCTGGTCCTGGTATCAAAAATCTTCTTACAACGTTAGAGCTTTGTGTGGGAAATGCAGAAGCAGCACAACAGACTGTAACAATGTGGGGGGGGCAAGCGAAGGCTTTTAAGGGCCTGAATTTATTCTTACAGCTTAATGAAAGAGACATTCATTATATTTCTGGAAAATTTAGAAATAAATGAGTAGGGGTCTTAGTCAATAGGAAATTTCCCCTGGCAGTTTCTCTTTTGTTTCTCACCGAACAAATATATTCCATAGTGATGGGAGGGGCAAAAAGAAACTGTTTTGTGTGGGAGGAGAAACATAAAAAGCAGGAGAAGCTTCCCTTCTCCCGTGTTTTTCCCATTTTTCCCATGTCCTCTGCGCCTATGACAAGAAAACATTTTCCTCTCAAAAAAGGAGGAGCAGACCTGAGTCAGAACCTGGCTTGGAAAAGGACCACGATTTGACCAAACTGCCTAAGCTGTCGCAGGCATGAGTCTATTACAGAAACACTAAAAAGAACAGAATAGTAGGGGTTGGAAGGGACCTCTGTGGGTCATCTAGTCCAAGAACGTCAGAAAACTTTTGCTCGGCTCTTTCGGATGAGGACGGTTATGCCAGCGGGGAGCCCTCCGGATGGGAGAGCACGAGCGGGTTCCGGGCGAGCCCGGTGCTGCGCTCCCACGGCATCGCCCACCCAACTGGGGCATCTGTCTCCGGCACGCGACAGGAGGGGCTCTTCTTACGACATTTCTCACCTCTCCTTCTAATAAAGCTCATTGCTCATTCCCAGCTGAAAGAAGACATAATAAAAATGACGGCAGGAAATTGAAGGCTAGCTGGGGTTAAGAGAGACAATAACAAAACTGCTTTTACAGGGTAATCTACAATTCTTTGGTAGCTCTAGCTAAAGAGGGTTTCCAAATCAGCAGGAGAATTAAAAATATTGAGATCAGCTAAAACATTCCTTTCCTTTGCACATCAAAGAAGATACCCACAGGGACAGATTTGCTGCTCTGGAGTAATTTCCACCACTTTTTGCTATAAAAATGAAAGCGTTTGGTGCTTCTCCCCCCTTCCTTTAGCATGAATCCTCTGTACAGGGGGAAATTACCTTTCTGTGCTCCCTAGGAAAATCTCCACCTAATGCAAACTGCGATGCCGGTTAAAACACGGGGGCTCCGCCTGGACGAGGACAAAAGGTCTACAATCCATTAACTGTGTCAGAGAGCTGAGAGACAACGGGTGGAAAGAGGGAAGGGCGAATCTGCCACCAAAAACAGCTGACAAGTCTTAAATGCGCCGAGTCCAGCAGCTCAGCTTAGCCCAGAGCTAACCCAGGGTTCTTCAGCCGGGTCCCACCACTTGCTGGTCCCACCAGTTGCCCACCACTGGGTTTGCAGCCTGTGCTGGCAGCAAAGGCGGCGATGCCACGCTGCATTAGATGCCACATAGCCAGCTGCAGGGAGACGAGCTTTCTCCTAGGAAGCTCATTCCCAAAGGTACGTAGGGCTGAATCCAAGGAAAATCTGCCCCAAGCGCTGTAGTGGGGGGTTTAGGTGTGATGGAGCATGAAGAGCATCACAAAATACAACAGCAGGCTAGGCTGAGTGCTTGGGTCACACTGACTTGAGCTTGGAGGAAACCTTTCAGGGGTTCTTCTGAACTCCCTGAAAGCCAGGCAGGATAACCTGCACATGCAGGATTGCAACAGATCTGTGGCTGTCCCTATGCTTGGAATAGAAGCTGCATTAATAAACTGGATAAAATTAAATACATCTCCTCCATAAGCAAACCCTTCCCTCACTTGCTCCACACCAGCCAGAATCTATCTTTTTTACTTTTCCTTGCTGAAAACCTGTTTTTTCAGCAAAGCCTCGTTGAAAAACAGGCTTTGTTCCAGGGAACAGTTAATTCCCACGCCCATCTCCGAGAAGAGTGGAAGATCTGGGGTGCAGGGCACCCGTTTCTGCTGCGAAACTGCAGAATTCCTCCGAACCCTGTGTCAGGAAGCTGGCTGGAAGCACTCAGGTTGGCTGCTCTCCATCAGCCCTTCCCTAATACATGACTTCACCCTCTTGTTTTCTCCTCTTCTTTCCTGTCCTGCTTCTCATCTCCTGCTTTTTGGATCTGGTGATCAGTCAGCTTTGGGACCAGCTCCGCCGCATGGCTCCGGCACGGCACGGCACGGCTGGGTGGGGGTGCACCGAGTCCCCAGATTCGGCACAACCCGGGCAGCAGGACGCCAGCCAGATGTTGCTGCTGGGATGCAGGAACCCGTGTGACTCGGCGGGCCCTAAATGAATCATGCAGCACGTACTTTATCCATAGAAAAGAATAGCTGAACGCCATTGCCGTGCACTGATATAAAACAGACAGCCCTTGTGTATTAATTGGAATCCAAGCTCATAAACATATTGCCTCTGCATAGCGCTGCCACCCCTATTCCCTTTGTATCTCTACTCCTGCAAATAACTAAAATCGACCTTAAAAAAGAGCTGTCAGGCCCACAACCGGCAGCACATGGGCTGCGGAGAGACCGCTGCTGCCTGCTCCGCGCGGCACCTCCGTGCCAGGCCAGCACGTTCCCCCCTCGGCCCATCCAGACCAGACGTGTCTGCGCTGCGGTGGGTTGCGAGGGAAAAAGCGGGTTCGTGTGTGGGCTGAGCAGGGCTGAAGTCCACCCCGTGCAGCCTTCCCATTCAGGGTGGTGACCACAACCACAGAAACATGGTCTCAAAGCACCCAGATGGGGCTCTGGAGGCTTGAGCTGTGCTCCTCAAGGATGTTGTAGGAGACAGCAGGGTAGGTCCTGCTTGACAGGTCCAAGACCAAGAGCTTCCTTCATATTAAAGTCTGGCCCATGGTGGTTCATTGCCTTGGGGCTTGGAAATCTTGAGCTATCCTCCTCAAGGATGTTGTAGGAGACAGCAGGGTAGGTCCTACTCGACGGGTCCAAGACCAAGAGCTTCATTCCTATTAAAGTCTGGCCCTTGGTGGTTCAAGGCAGCTTTGCCATGGCAAGGGGTGAAAAGGCAACAAGGCTGGGCTTGTGGTAGGCTCCTTGGTCTTTCGGATACGGGCATGCTGTCCCCAAGGGCAAGCATCTCTGCCAGGGGAATGTCTCGTTTTGCTCCAGAGTAAAGACAAAGTCCCCACTTCAAGCCAGGAGCGAGCCCAACCAGGACTGCATCTTTCAGGGCCGTGCCCACCTGGCAAAGCTATTCGAGAAAGCATGAAGGAGGCAGGTGGACGTGTTCACGCACCTGGCTTCTCCTCAGTCCTTGGAGGAGATATGGCCAAGTTCTGTCTCTTCCCTGGTCCTTCTGCTCTCCCTGTTTTAGCTGTCCTCCCCCTCCATCCTATGCACGTAGAGCACTGCTGCCGCTTCTGTTTTACTGTCCCCAGAGACTGCTCTGCACCAATTCTGCAGCCATCACGGACGGAGATGCTAATTAAATTGTTCAAAAATCCAATAAAAATGCTTTATGAGAGTGTCTGTCATTGGCAAAGGTTTAGGGAAGAAAATTAGGCTCCTCCAAAAGCAACAAAAAATCCTTCCTCCCTCATTAGACCCTTGATGTCTTTCACTGCAAACAGTTTCTGGGTGCTGCAAATTGCAACTGGTCAGTGGGACCAGTTTCCCAGTGCGGGGCTGATGGAGAGGCAGGGGTCTTTTTTTGGTGAGCGCTCGAGTGCTTTCCCCTCTCCCCGCTCGGAATGACACCACTGTCTCAGGCACAAGCTGGGATGGACAAACCAGACCAGTTTATAGATTTTCTCATTCCCCTGCCAGCGCCAGAGTGTATCAGTAATGCAACCAATTAAGAAGATTAAAAGCTATATATATATGTTCTTTTTTTATGACAACACCACTGCCAGGTCCTGTGGCTGTGATCAAAGTCCCACGCTGTCCTTGTCCTAGACAACTCAGGGATTGATCCATAAAGGGGATTAACACTCCGCACCGCTCCCCCAGCTCCCAGCGATGGCTGTGGCACAGCGAAAGAGGCCAAGGTCTCCCGCAGGTGTTCACAGCCACAGGGCTGCTACGTTCTACCTCATTTTCTACTTTCTGTGCCCCAAAGGATGAGCAATTATTTACACAAAGCGGAAAAGCATCTCTGACGACATCTGTCAGCACCGCGCGCGCAGGCTCCGGACCTTGGCACCTGGTGAAAACGCTTGCAGATGAAATTATCTATTGCTTGGCTGGCTTGGGAGGGGGCATTTCTGGGCCACGCTGGGGAGATTTAAGAAAAACAGATATCATGAGGCTTATGATGCAAATACTACAAGCAGGCCAAATGCTCTGTAACTTCTCTTAATTACGCAAATAGGAAAGGGAAGAAACTGTCAGGGAGCGCGCTTTCCACCCCGAACGGGGAGCGCTCGGGCAGAAGCATCTGCGAGCACGCAGCCCGTTTGCGGCGCAGAGGCAAAAAGCATCAGGCCCTCCCTACGAGGCACGCACCGCCCGGCGCAGGTTTCCGACCCACGGGTTGCCCCTCTTGCCAACGGAATGGCGTCCCGGCAGGATGGCTCCCCAGAAACAGCCCTGTCGATCCAGCTCGCGTGGGGCCGAGAGCCGAGCAGGGGGGTCCCCGTGCTGCTCACCCAAGGTCACCTCGTCCGGGTAGGAGATGGGAGCCTGACTGTGAGGAGAGAAGGAGACTCTTCCATCTAAAAGGGAGACATCTAAAAGAGACACTTCCATCTAAAAGGGGTTTCAGCTTGCTTTCTGCGGGAATTTGGATACGGGGTCACCCCTTTGAATCTTTGGGGGAAAGCTGCTGAAATCAAGCTGACTGCTGAAGCCCTTTTGTTCAGAGAATCTCCTGCTAGGAGGGACTCTTATTTCAAAGACTCAGCACCTTGGATTGGTTTAACCTTTTCTAGTTTTCCTTTGCACAATAGCACAGATGAGCTCTAAAGCTTCTTCAAGAGCACAGGTTGAAGCAGGAGATTGGGGGGAGGAAGAAGAAACTACGCAAAGCCAAAGGAGCCGATGCTGTCATTTCCAGACGTGATTTGCTTGCCAAACCCCCCGATACCTTCTGCTGAGGCAGAGCAGAGCCGGCTTTTTCTGTGAGAAGCAGATCCTGAACAGAGGTGGCTGCAATGGGCTCTGCCAGAGCTCGCAGGGCCATGGTAGCCCAATGGGGCCACCCAAAGCCACACCATACAAAAGCTAGGGACCAAGCAACACTGGAGATGGGAGAATGGGCAACAGGAGACCAACAAACCCCGCTCGGGCATAGGAAGGGGGAAAACCCAAACCCCAGCCCTCCGTCAGGTGGGGTGGCACGGCGTCCGCCTTGGGTCCCACCACCCCGTTGACACCTCGACGTCCCCTCTCACAGACGCCGTTCGTGGTGGAGCGGGGCAGCGTTTCTTTGATGTTAAAACAACAAAGGCGGGCGCGCAGACAGAGAGGTAATCTCCATGCCGGCAAACAGCAGGCTGCATTTCAAAAGCGACATCAAGAGCTTTGAAAATCAATTTCTCCCAAGGAAGCAAACTGCTCTTCCCGGGCTCCTCCAGCGCCCCGAGTCCCGCTCCCCCGCTCCCCACGTTTCTGGAGCCGGGGCTCTTTTAAACGCTCGGGCAGCTCCCGCGCGCGAGCTGGTCTGACGCCCGCTTAGCGGAGGCAGGAGAAAGTGCAAGAATTATCCCCGGGTCACATCACCCTCATGGCCCCAGGGTGCATGGGGAAACCTGCTAAAAGCAATTATTTACAGAGCAGCTGGTGAGCGTGCTCCCGACGTGGATGGAAGCAGGATTTGTAGCAGGGGGAAAGAAGGGGACCATGGCCAGGGAGGGATAAGCGAGGAGACCCCCCCCCACCCCACTGGGGCAGAGGGCCACGGCCTCACAGCACAGGGTAACGCCTGGCTCTCCCGAGCATCGCAGCAGGATTATTTCATTTTCTGGATTTTCATAATCAGGAAAGCCACAGCTTTTATGTTTTCTTGTTTTTTAACAAAAGCCACAATTCTGCGTTGTCAGGACTCCCGGCGCTGGGGCTTAGGAACAAGCAGTGAATGCTTTCACTACCTAAACGTTTGCTAGCGCTCGCTCACATCACATCTTTCAGATCCATGTTAACAGAATTGTTTATTTTGGAACTGTTCCTTGAAAGAAAAAAAAAAAAGAGCTGTTTTTGTGTCAATGTTTTCTAAGCAAAATATTTTGAGTATTTTGATTTGTTTTATTTGCAATAGTCGTTTGTGTGATCTTTTAAAATCAGACACAATTACCACAAAAAGGAGCAGGATCTCGCAGTTGTTTCTTGCAATCATGAAATGCTTCAGTTTTACTTCCTCATCTGCTAAACATTAAAACATGAAAATAATCTGCCCCTTCCTCCATCGCATGTTTTCTTTTAAAAATGGCCAGCAAGCTTAAAAAAGCTGCCCGGAGCTGCCCAGCTCAGCCCCAGGGACCTCTCCTCGCACCGCTCCCCCCACCCCGCACCCACACCTTTGTGGGGACATTTAGCCAGGTTTACGATCACCCAATTGCATTATGTTTTAGTGGTTTATTATTTTGATTTTCATGCAGAGCAGCCTGTTCCAGCTCCTCATAACAAAGACAATTATGCTAACTTTATTGGATTTGCATTCGGGGCTGATTTGTCAGAATTGTATATCGGTTCTGGGAGATGGAAGGGGAGGAAGAAATGGTGCATTTGCTTTTCATGAGTACAGAAAAAAAAAAAAAAGGTATAAAATTCATCTGTGTTTCACAGCGTCTTCCAGCCAAGCCCCTTCTCAGCGCACAGACCAACTGACGCTGCTTGTAACCCTCAAACCCTGCTGCAGTGCAAACGCCGGCAGCCAGTCACTACATGCAATGAAAATGGAATATGAAAGGTTGCAAATTGTCAGTGTTTTTGTCCTGCCAGCTCTTGGGAAGGAGTCAAGCCGCACAGCTGAATACTCGCAGCCCTTCTGACGCCGTGCAGCAGCGCTGGACAAGGGGAGCTGGCCTTCACATCAAAGCCGAGCGCTGCGGCAGCGTTGTGCTGCTGTCACAGCTCGGCGTAGACACTGAAAAGGAGAGGCCACGCCACGCAGGGATGCTGCCAAGATCAAACCCTGACAACGCTGATTCCTATTTATTGTTCCTAATGCAATCATGGGTAGCAGCCCCCAGCAGGGTCACAGCACCTTTGGGCAAGGGGCTGCACAGGAATAGGACCACGGCTGTTTCGAGCAACTTGACATTTGAGGCAAGAAAACAGCTCAGGCTGTTTCTTTCCCTCTACAAAGAGGATGCAACTAATAAGAGATTCAGACTTTGTGCACGTTATGCGGTAAAGAGCCGGTGTGCAGGTGGCAAGGCCATCTCTAAGTACACACTTACAAACCAATAATGTGGGCAGCGAGGAGGACTGCTCCCGGATTTCACACCCCCCTGTACCCCACCCGGGCTCCCACTGCTGCACGGAAACTCTGTGCCAGAGCCGGTAAACCTCAGCCAGGCACCGCAAACCCAGAACCACCCTCCTTCCCGGAGCAGACGTGCTGGTAGCCCACGGTGCTGGAGAGCAGCTCTCGTCCTCTCGAAAAGGGCTTGAAGGTGCTTTGTGTTCCCTGCCAGAAAGGCTCAGCCTTAGAGGCCAGAAAAAATGCCAGCTGGCAGGGAGACGGGAAACACTTCTCCAAAGAGAAAAGTGGAGGGAAAGGGAAGGAATGATGGGAGGGAACAGCTCTAGCAAGTTTTTAAAAAAAACCCACCAGCCAATCTCTAGCTGAACTGGCCTTCTACAACCCAACCATAGTCCACCACCTGTGCAAAGCACTTCTTGAAACACAGTTGATACAGCGTACCCTCTTGCAATATCCCACCTCCATCCACCAAGGAGGACTGCAGTTCTCTGACGAACACAGGTATTTCCTAATAAATTTTCTGACTTTCACACAAATCCCTTTTTGCCTTATTTTAATTTTTATACTCCCAAGGCCCCTATATTCTGTTTGCACGTAACCTCGCTGTGCATTTACCAACGCCATCCCGGCAGTCTCCATGGCAACGCAGCCCATCACAAGGCACGACGCTCCCGAGGTCACGTCAGCAAAGTGGGAACGGTCGTCTGCTAAAGAGGGACGTAGCCGGATCCATTCCCTTTATTAAAATGCTACAAAGTGGCCGCCTATTTTTATGGCCGTGCTTCTCCTCCGGCTTCTCACGTTCACGAAGCCGGGATTAAAACGTTTAGCTCTACCTCAGCAGCGAGGCAGCGTGCACCTTTTGGCTTTCAGACCTCTCTGGGGACACCCGACGGGACGTGAGGGTGGATGGACGTGGCCCTGGCACCCATGTGAATGACGCTGCCAGCCCATGGTGCTTCCCGGGGGTCCTTTCCGGGGCTCCTGGACGCAGCATCCTCACGCTAAAAGTCTTTGCCAGCTTTTGGAATGCACGCACGTGCTCAGTCTTTGCAGAAACTTGGTGGGAACTGGGCGTTTGCCTCCCTCTTCTCTTCCAGCATACCATATGGATCAAAGCAAGAAGCAGTTTTAAAAGAAATATGCCACCAGCTTTTCTTTTTTTCTTTCCTCCCCCTTTACAAGGACAGATCTCTTCCACCTGCACTTCGTCCAGATGTTGTGTGCACGACTAAGAAGGAATGTTTTAATTGGCTCCTTGTTGTGGGCTCTGCATTTACAATCACCATGTTAATTTATTCTGCCTTTCGGAGCTTCTCAATGTCTACTAGTAATTGCAAAACATCAATATTTTTTCAGACTGTCCCATGTTTCTTACTCCAATTTCAAGCAAGTGTTGTTGGAGGGTATCTGTTTTCACAACTGTTCAGGGGAAAAGCTCATGCCTATGAAAAATGCTGAAGCCTGCAGCAAGAGAAACGATCCACAAAGCCAAATAATGCATGTCGGAACCCAGGAAACTCTCCTGGAGCTTCCCTGTGTGTTCCTGGCATCACGAATGACTGCAGCAGGCCTGGTTTGCCAGCACGGCACCCCGGGATGGATGCCCCCCACTCAGCCAAGACGCGTCATCCATGCCCCGTGCCCTGCCACGCTGCTCCTGCGAGCCCCGTGCTGCTTCTCCCCACGCCACACGCGGGAGCCAGGCAGCGTTACGGCCGCTGTCAAACCCAGACATCTCTCCTAGGGCAACAAATCCTGCAGAGCAACCAGGATTTGCCACCTGTGCTTGATAAGTGTGACCCACCGCGCGTGTGCCGAGGCAGCCGACGAGGCGGCCGGCTGCTTCACCGGGACCCGCAAGCGCAAGGGACGGCTGCGAAGAGAGAAGCGTGCGAGCTCTCACAATAAGCCCTCACGCTGTGCATGATAATCAGTCATAAAAACCAGCTATAACCCTTCCCGGTTAGACAGTTGAAACTAATCTGGGTTCTTCCTCTTCCCTCCGCAGGAGCTATTCTTCATGGGGCCTTTTTCAGCTCTGTCCCGAAATAAGGCGTGTTCAAGCTGCTTCCAGACGAGGATAATTTTTTCCACCATTTGAACTGTCACTGCGACGCTGAACATAGATGAATTGACCCCTTCAGAGATCACTGGGCCTCCTTTAAGAAGCTCGTGTATGCCCTGTGTACTTTCTGCACTTGGTGAAACACCCAGATTGATTCATTTTTCAGTGCTTGGACCGCGGGTACCGTGAAGACACCACTGAAACCCAGAGGAACTCTAATACTGACAGATTTCCGGCAGAAGATTTACCCCCCGCTAGCATCTGAATTTTTAGGTATTTCTGTTATTGCGAAAGCCAGGCAGTGAAATACGACAATTCAGGTGCCAAGTATGTACAAGATAAGCTTAAAAATTGTGTTTTTTTAAAAAAAATACCAGGCTGGGTTCCTTTTGTTTGCTTTCTGGTGCCAGAGCGTCCAGACTGCCCATGGACAGGACCTTCTCCAGAACCCCAGGCAGCCAAAGTCCTCCTGTGTTTAGCTCAACAGATGAAACCTCGAGCTTTGTGGCCAGGCGTGCAAAGAAGCACGCTTACCAGCGCAGAGCTCATGAAACCCCCTGAACAAAGCCAGAGAAGGAAGAGGAGCAGAGACAACGGGGCTAATACGCTTTGCCAGAGCAAGCCAAGAGAGCAATTCTAGGATATGAAACCAGTGTCCATACACTGGTTTCCATCCCCCAGCCAAAACACAGAGCCGAGTGCATGGCTCTTCCTAGTTCATCCTCTTGAACTAGTTCCCTTCCCAGCTCGAGCATTAATGGAAAGGAGGTCTAGCAAAGATGATTAAATATCAGACTGAAAATTCTTTAAGTGCGTGCTTTAAGCATGGGCTAAGTGACACAAGTAAGTGATATGAATCATTAAAGGCAGTGGGTGGATCCTATAGTGGGAATAAGAATGGAGGCTCTGCAGCCCCCGGGCGCGGGGGCCGAGCGCCGTGTACCTGCCCTCCCTCCCCAGAGGCATCCCCGCGGCACCACGGCAAGCCCCCGCCGCGCTCCCCGGCTGCGAGCGCCGCTCTGCGACAGGGTCCGCACCCCCTGAGAGCCCCCCCGTGCTGCAAAGGCAGCGGCTGAGCTGAGAACCCACCACTATTTCACTTCGGCTCTACCAGCTGTCAATACCCTGCAAAGTACGGCGTGAGAGGAGCAGTCTGATTTTTGGGAAAGGACATGGTCTGCAAAGTAACCAGGTTGCTCTGAGAGGCACAGGAAAGCTTCAGCGGTAAAAAAGTATCTCCCTTCTCTTTCAGTAAAAGTCCAATTCTACGGACACGCGTTCAGGGGTGATCCGGGTGTTCCAGTTTATCCCTGCATCCCCCGGTGAAAGCCAAGACGCTGCACCACACAGTCCCCGCTCCAACAGCTGCTGCTTGAAGCAGGTGACACAAAACATGAGATCACACCCGAACCAAAGGACCTGTTCAAAGGATTCCGGCGTGCAGGAGACCGACAGGGCTGTGGGAAGCTCTAGAGGTGACGGATACTCCAGTGACACCTTGAAACGGGCTGGGCTCACATTTACAATCTCTGCAGGTGCAGGAGGTTGAAGGAAGGGGGGTGAAAAAATGTTTTCCTAGGTCTCTGCAAGATTGTACACGCACCTTCTCCTTTTTCGGCCTGGGGCACTGTTCCTCTTCGGTTGGTTCAATCCAGTCCCTGTTTCCAGAGGCAATCGCTTCACCAGCCGAGCAAGGCGGCTGCTGGGGAGTTTCTGGGCGCTCTGACTCCGGCATCCTGCTGCGAGTTTCTTCTGTAGAGCCATTTCCAGCTGCTCACCTGCATCAGTGTGAAGGAGCCAATAGTTTGGCTCCACAGTTTATTAAACTTTGCTTCTTTGTGACAAGGTGTGAACCTGTGCTCTACATTAATTTTCCAAAGCTTTTACATGCCAGGGAAATTACCAGCCATCGAGCACTGAACAGTGGGGGAAAGAGCAGGCTTCACATTAGGGATGGTCATTTGGTGTTGACCAGACAGACGAGCAAGCAACGCGTGAGGAACCTCTGCGCTACAGATCCTAATGAAGTCTGGGACAGGGGACTGTCACACGAGGTGTAACTCAGCCCCTGTCCACCCGCTGGCCAAGCCACATGGGGCTCCAGAGGCTCGTCCTAGCGAGGATGCAGCCCAAGGTAGGTGTTGCTTCAACAGCTACTTGGCGGCACATTTACTCATCTCCGTGCTTCGCTCCTGCTCTTCCTTCATGAGTCAGCTTGCCTTGCTGATGACAGCAGACTGATGGTTGTCATGACCCGCAGGCTTGGCTCTCTCCGCACAGCTTGGCGTTTTGCACGTGGGTGGTTGAGGTGTGGGACTCCCTGCTCCAGAGAAGACAGCTGATTTGCAAGTGGGCGCCAGCCAGATCAAAGTCACTCTGCTATCTCACGCCGGGATGCAGGGATCTGTGGGTTGTTCAGCCGTCGCTCAGAGCCACACCGCCTGCCTCATCCTGCCCATCACCTCCTGTGAATCATGGTCGGCCCAGGACCCAGCCCCACCACGCCTCGCCAGCGACTTCGAAAGGTTATCTGCACCAGAGCCACGCCTGAGGAGAGCAGAGCAAGACTCTGATGAAGGATGAAAAAGGGGAATATTGGTGGCTCACCAGGCAGAGGTGTGAGCAGTCAGGAGGCAACGAGAAACAAAGCTTTTCAGAGCAAGCAAGGAGTCACACACAGGGCACACAGGAATAAAAGCCGGGTCAGAGATGGAAAATGACGTGTGCCATTCAGGGCTGATAACAGCATTGAAACACCTGCAACCTCCTCCTCTGGAGTCCAAGGGCTCACATGGCTTGGGGAGAGGGCTCTGTGTTGGATGCAGCTGGCAGGAGGTGGGTGGAGGACACGCTGCTTCACTTGGTGTTCAAAAAGAAGGGTGGCAGAGCTGGCTGGAGCTGGCCCGTGTCACCCCTGTGCTGTGGCACACACACAGTGCCAAGAGGGTCAGCGGGAACGGCTGAGCAGAGCACCGATGCCCACCTTCATGCTTCCAAGCTGTGGTAAATGGAAGGATCCTTCTGATTTCCCAGGACTGAGAGCTGAGCTCTCTGTTGGGAAATCCAAGCCCCAGGATCAGTTCATCACTTGCATGCCCCATTTGAGCTCTCCTCGTCTCTCTGGTACAGGCCAAGCAACAGCATGGAGATGCCACCATTTCATCAGCAAAACTCAGGGTAGAGATAGCAACACATGTCGCTCGGTCAAGCGGTAACTCAGCTGTGACTTGGAGGAGGAGGACCTACTTAGAGTCTGTAACATGCTCTTGAGATGTAAAAACCAGGTGCCGTACAAACATCATGTGTTTGTGGGGTATTTTCTGATGATGAGAGTTACTTGTGCTGACTCAGAACAATCCCAAAGAACGCCTCAGAGGCCTTGAGTGACGAGGGCAGGCTGGGGAGCATGGTCTCAAGGTCCTTTCAGTCACGAAGCAGAGTTCTTCCCAGCTTCATCTTGCTGCTGGCTCAGCCAAAAGAATCACGCAAGATCCCTGCCATGTCATGGAGGGCTTTCTTCCTGACTTTTCACACACTGGATTAATTTAATTTCATTTTGGCAGTAGCAATAAGAGAGCAAAAACCCATGCTGACATATGTTCCACATCGAGCTGTGAGGATTTCAGTTATAATACTTGCCATAGTCCTAATTCACTGCTCAGACATTAGTAGGTACTCAAGACAAATAACGCATCCTAGTGACCAAGAAAGGACAAGGGAGAGGGAATGGGAAGCAGTTCATGCTGCACAGTCCTTGTGGCAACAATCTCACCTAGCTCGGCGGTCGAAGAGAGAACTGTAGCCTCCTTCTGCAGCTACTGGAGAGAGACTGGCCTCAGGACTCCTCTGTGGAAGAGCAAGACCATCTTTTGGAGCTGCCTGTCTCTGAACATAGGAACCCAGAAAGCCAGCTTTGCCTGGAAGTCTAACTTTGAGGACCGCAAAGGCAGGCGAGATGGATCCATCTTCTGTGTAAAGGTCAGACGGATCCTGCAGTGATTTCTCTGGGGATCTGGTACGGGATGTGCTTTATACCGACACTACACTGACTCCCTTAGTAGCATTTGCGGTGTGAGTCAGGGGATATTTAGACTGATCATTTACACAGTGAGATCTAACAGTAACCCTTTCCAACAAAATACCAGCACAGAGAGAGAGGATGGGATGAGATAGGCAGCTTACTGCATCCATTCTGTTGTGCTACTCTTCATTTACACAGACCCTCCCCTGGGTCTGAATTAATGCCTGAGTCTACAGTCCCCAGTTATGTTCCATTTCTCTAGAGAAGCGTCTACAGCTGAGAGCAAAACTGAAAACTGGTCCTTTGGATGAAGTCCTGGAAACACATCCTGACTCCCTGATGTACCACAAAGCTGCTACGTGCCCATCAAATGACATTCCTCTGCTGTGGGCCACCACAACCTGTAAGTATCATTAAAAATCTGCAACTCCCACAGCATATGGGGACCACACTGACTCTACGACTTATATGAGGATTACTGCAAGGACAAGAGGACTTGGACTAGAGGAGATTAGGTTCAATGACTGTATCAATTTCGTCACACTGCTTCTGTACATTTTCTTGTGACCCAAAGACTCTTTTGAAAGCCCACTTCCCAGGGGACCATATACCTTTTCCTTGAGTGTTTGACCTCATGTTACCACCTAGAGCTCATTCAGTCCAGTCTTGCAGATTGTAACAGTTTTGCTGATGTTCTGGAACTAAAATTAATGAAATATCAACAGATGACTGCTGAGACTTCTGTCTATTTCTCTCTAACAAGCCACTTCTGCTTATTAGATGAAGGCATTTTAGAAACCTTCCCAAAGAAACACCATTCACTCCATCTTCTTCAGTCTCTTTTTGCCCAGTCTCCACTTGTAGTAAGTGCTTTGGCAGCTTTCATTTCTTTGTCAGCCTAATCAGATCCACTGGGAACTAAAAAGGAGGATTGAAGTGAGGTGAGATGCCGAGGGTTCAGCTTCTCAAGCAGCTCCTCACAGGACCTGTGGAGAAGTCTTCTACAGCCTGGTATTCTAGGCAAGGGATGAATATAAAACCCAGGAGCTGCTGCTCTTTCAGTGTAACCTCTGAAATGTCCTTTCTCTAAAGACCGAGCTCTGAGCAGTGGAAAGGAAAGTGGATGTTGTGGAGGAAGAAGCTAATCTGAATGTGAATGAAAGGGGTTGGCTGTGTGTGTGGAGGATGTGGTGGATTGAGGAATATAACAGAAGAAGATAAAAAGGGCTGAAAGAGTAATCCTGGCTGTAATGAGAACCTATTTGCTACCGGCGGTCTCCGGCAGAAGGTGACTCTACGGAGCCCCACAGGACAGCCAGCGGGGAGGCCCAGCCCCTGGAAGAGTCACTGGCAAGAGCTCTGCTGTCTTGGACTAGTATTGTGAAGGGGCCATGCTGGCATTGCTGTTTGTACAAAAACCGGGATGGCCCAGGAGCGGTGAGATCTTGTTCACAGAGAGCTATCCCAGCTGGCTGCTTTCAGTAAACACCTCTTGGGACATGGCAGGAAGATGGGAAGATAGGAAGGATGGCCAGGTTTCGGAGAGGTCCTGCCTCCCATAATACCAAAGGCTCAGCAATAAACCTGGGAACAATTACTTCACAAATTCTAGAGGTTTGGTCTCTCACAGGCCTCTTGGTGTGATCAGCGAAGATCTCTCTCCTCCATCTCTGGCCACTTGCTCCTGGCTTATGTTGCACAGCCTGTACAGGAACAGATGTGCTAGAACGAGACAGCAGCTAAAAATAAAGATAATGAAAGCAGTATGTCGCATCCATATTACTGTCTGATAATGAAAGAGTGTCCAGTACTGCTCCCTTGCCTGCAAGGTGGCACGGATCCAGTGGATGTGAGAAATGCTTGGAGGCCTTCCTGGTGGGATACACCCAAACCACGACAGGAACCTGCGCTTCCTCCACAACATTCACGCCAAGACCCGTTCTCTCTCCAGACCTGCTCCATCACCAAAAGCAGCTTGAAGGCAAACTGGTCAGATAAGATGGATTCAAGCACCAGCTGTCTGCAAGAGGCTTCCTGCTTCACCACACGACTGCTGCCAACATGGGCCAGTGCTTGGCCAACAGTGATATCTGGATGAGGTTGATTCAAACACAAGTTTGTTGGCAGAGAGAAATGCTTGAAAGAGCCTGCAGTCACATTTATCACAGACTCACAGAATCATAGAATTATAGAACGCTTTGGGTTGGAAGGGACCTTTAGAGGTCATCTAGCCCAAATCCTCTGCAGTGAGCAGGGACATCTTCAACTGGATCAGGTTGCTCAGAGCCCCGTCCAACCTGGCCTTTAATGTTCGAGCTCTTCAACCACAGCCTCTCAAGAACATGAGGCGCCATGTCCAGCCTCTTGGTTTTCCCACCAGCTCCCTGAAGAAAAGGAAATCAGGACAAGGTCGTGCCCCTTATTTTGAAGGTACTCCATGGCACTGAGTTGGTCTATCTAGGACACACAGAGCCCACGGTGAGGGCTGTGTGAACAGCCTTGCTTTGTGGCACCACGTGGGGCTCTGCAGGTAGATGAAAGCCTGCCTGTGCCACGAAACAAGAGTCCAGGAAAACAGTCTCTCCAGGAAGGCCAGCTCCAAGTGTGAGGGACATTTCCTCAGCATGTTTTGTCTAACATGAACACAAACCTGTGTAGACACCACCTATGAATAAATAAACGCAAAACAAACCAACAGTCTTTCCCCCCACCCCAGATCTCCTGCATTCACTCCTCCTGGGGAACCGGATGAGAAAACAAACCACAGAAAGCAGACACTAGTTGAATCGCTCAAGGCACTACCAGAAGGTGTTCAGATAGCAGGGTGTTGGGAACACACAGAGACAATTGGATAATGAAACGTACTAGCAAAATAATGAATTCTGCCAGCATTCAAAATCCACTGGGTAAATCACTCGCTGGAAGCAGCCCGCCTTGCCCAAAGCTCTTGGGGAAATGAAATATGAGCTCACAGTTGGTTGTCATGTGCCCAGCTCCAGCTAGAAGGTCAACATGCAGCTGCATGGTCTCTCTCTCCTTCAGTCCCGCAGGGAGTTTCGAGCAAGAGCAAAAGCTTAGGGGGAAGAGTAGGAGGGCAACAAAGGAAAGAGAAGGACAGTGTGACAAATACAGCTCTTCCTGTCTTTCCAGGCAGCTCACCATCCCTCCATGTTTCCATCCATGAAGGTGGGAAGTGCATTTTGCCAGCCACCTCTGAAGAAATGCCTCGGCGCAGAGGCTCATCGGATGCGCGCTCTGAGGCTGCCCAAAGTAGCGAGCGCTGCGGGAGGGATCCCTGTGCCCATCGCCTCCTCCTCAGCCCCCTTCCACCACCTCTGCTGCCAGAGGGGTGGTCCAACTCTGCGGCACGATGCTCTTTGCCAAAAGCAAGCTGCCAGTTACAACAGGAGCCTCTCTACTATCAAGGTCACGTAACACTCCTCCGTTTGTCCATAGCCTGCCAAACCGTAATGACTCATAAAAAAACTGTCTGTGCCCACTGCCTGCCTTGGGCTCAAATTCCTTGCTGATAACATTAACAAAAGCGGTGACACCGCATTTTCAATAGATGCCAGGAAAATCTTGCCTGTTTTGGAAGAACATGAGGCTTTTGTGCTACATACTTGAAAATCAAACGAAATTTAGTTCTCTGTGATGAAATTTGCTGTTAGCACAAAATCCAATCCAGACTGGATTAAAATACGTGTATTTTTTTATTGCTGCTTTCACACAGTGGTGTTTGTGAGAGGTGCCTCCATTTTTGGTCCTCCCACAAGTGATGAGTGTGTGCCTTAACTGTGGTAGACCTCTGCAGCCCTAGGGGCCATGGTACCCCCACGAGACACAGACACAGGGGAAGCAACCCAGTTAACTCCAGTTCAAGGAAAAATACTGGGACCCAGCCAGCAAATCCTGAGTTTAGCTCTCACAGTGCACCTCAGCCAGAAAAGCTCCAGTCCTTACCACAGGAGGCTAGGAAGCAGCAGCCCCCAAAATGTATATGAAAAGTAAGTGAAAGGCACTTATTTGTTGGGTAGGAATGGGCTACATCTGCCCACTGTGACATAGCAAAGTCAGTCCCTTGGCCACGCCGCTGCCTAAAACCAGTTTGCCAAACCCACAGCACTGGGTACTAGAGATGGACTATTCAAGCATACCCACCATGTTCCTTCAGCCCTTCACGCTGCTGGTGTAGGCGGTACCAGACTCTCCATGCTGGACTTGGCCTCTGGGTTTCAGCAGGAGAGTTCTGCTGTTGCTGTGTTTTCAGCAACCGGTTCAAACTTACTGACGTGAAAATAGTTGCACAGAATAAAATGTGATTCCTTTTCCTCTCCTCCCTCTTCTCCCCTCCCAACCTACTTGTCTCTCCCAGGAACACGCACTGGCGGAGATCAGCCTGGTTCTCAAGAAAGGCCCTGCCTGCCCACAACATGGCAAGCAACTGCACAAGACTTCAAGTTCCATGAGACCACAGACCATCTACACCACTTCAACACCATCTGACATGAAGAAGCACTTGTTGAGACCCTGCAGCAAACTTGACCCCCAGAATGGCAAAGCCAGCATCCTATACAAGTAGGGAGAGAGCAGTGAAGGTCACAGGTACTGGAGACACCTTGAGGTCCTCTCAATCTAGGAAATACATCCAAAAAAGAAAGCAAAGTTCTCGAAGTGGTGATCAACAAGAAAGCCTTCATAGTCTCTCCTGTGCTCACCAAAGACTGCTGTGTAATACATTAAATAACCGTGCTTCTTCTTCCAGCCTGCTTTACCCAACAAAAATGTCAAAGACCATGAAAAAAGACAAAAACCTCCCTATTCAAGTCCCTGAACAGCCACTCTTCACTGGCACCTCCTCCACCACCTCTGAGCAGGAAAGGTGTTGAGTCCTAGTCAGAGCCAACAGCATCGGTGGACCTGTTACAGCTACATTCTCTGTATACTTAATATACCGATATTAATAAGGCCGCTTCTCCAGCTCCCAGAAGCCTTCTTCATGCCTCGCCGACTTGTATCAGAGAGCTAGGGCTTCACCAAGAACAGCTGCACTAAGTTTGACAGAGCTGGTTTGGCAAACGTCCTTTTCCTTTGCCTGCTAACAATGTGTCCCCCCCGGTGAATGCAGCATGCTCCATTTCAGTCCTTTTCCATCCCCATCACTAATGAAGCTGATGGAAAGCAAGGAGTAATTGTGTTTGCAGGTGACAGGGTTGGAAGTGCATTGCTGGGAAACACGTACTTGGCAAGAAGTCCCCGTTCGGAGGTGAGGGAGGGCAGCCAACTGCGAAATCCCTGGCAAAAACGTTTGTGTCAAAGCAATGTTGCTCTGCTCAGCCCAGCTGCTGCAGAAAATACAGGAGGAGTGTGCTTACAGGAGAGCAGCGTAGTCAGAAAGGGCTGCACAGCGCTGGAGAACCTGCCTCCGGGGTACGGCAAAACGCGCCATTCCTTCATTCAACATCTGACCGAGCTTCGCTCTGGAAGTCTTTCCTGGTCATGGAGATGTGCGGTTGTGGATTCCCCAGTGCTATGCAGCTTTATTTTCTTAGTTGTTTCTCCCTGTTAATTCCCAGTTTGCATTTGAGTTAATGCCTGGTATTTCATCTGCGAACAGGCAGTGGGGACCCACTCTTGTTTCCTGCCCTGCGTGCCAGTTATTTATCTGTCTCACGTCACAAGCTTGGCTGGAGTAAGGGCAGGGATGTTGGAACCTCTTCAAGGCAGGGATATTGTCCTGTGCTTGCTCTAAAGTGCCATGCACATTTATGTTACCGTAGAAATAATAAATAATAATAGTAAGTCATCAAAGAAGTGCACCTCAGGGAGGAGTCGAATCATAGACTGCGAGAAGCTTTCACTCTGGACATAACTATTACACATGAGTTGGTTATTGCAGAACAATTTCCTTCAAGGGTGTATAGCCTGAACTCTATTAAAATGAATGTTCTGATGGTGACTTATGAATTTAGAAACCAAGAGCTGCACTCTGCTTCCAGCTAAACAGGATGGAAATCTGGGGTCACTCTGCTGGCCTCCTTCACACAAGACGATAGCGATTCAAACAGCCAGAGCTGCGAAAATCCATACGGTCAGAAGCACAAAGGACTCCTCATCTAGTTGCCAGACACCATTTTGCCCTGAATCCTGCCCAAATCAGCAGAGATTTGCAAGGATATGAAGGATGGGTAGGCATCAAGTGAAAGAATAAATTTGATTAGTGGGGCAGAGAGGGTAAAATGCAGTGGCATAAGGTCCACTTGCCTCACACCAGATCCATAGATGAGGAAATGTGAAACAGCCTCTTTCTGTCCTATTTAGTTTTCACTTACATTGCATGAGCATACGCTAATGAGATTCCAGCAAGCAGACATCCCAAGGAAAAGGCTTGATCACGAGGCCCGGCTTCTAAACCCGACCTTAGAAAAATGAGGAATATTTTATTTATTGAGGTCTTCCAAATTTAAAAAAGCCTAACTTCCCAGCAAAGGAGACCTCTCAGCCTTCCATCTGCTTTTGTGAGTCTGCTGGGTGAGGTGCAGCAATTAAAAGCGCTTTGGGAAGATGAACAGCGTTTTAAACGGCTTCGGGGAGCTTGGGAGGGTGGAGTGAGGTGGCCTGTGGTAAGAAAAATGGGGGAGAAAAGGGAGCAGCTCTGTTCATTAGCAGCCGGCTGCTTCCACCCATGAGGCTAATGCACCTGGGGAAAGCAATGCCAAGGAGGGATGCACCTTGCTGGAGCAGGCAGCCTCCTCTCCCAAGCACCGGGATCCTCCTGAGGCAGCTGCTTTTAGCAGTACTGAAAATTAGGTGTTGCAGGTAATGAGCCAGCAAGACTCTGTTGTAGGACAAGGAAAGCCCAGCACACGGTGTCCAGAGGCTGTTAAGTGCTAATTGTAATTGTTCTGATTAAATGCTTCCCCAAGCAAAGTCTCTGTTGTTAACACGGCCGCTCCTCCATCTCCACGGCACCTTGCTCCTCCCTGGGGAGCAGAGCTGGCACCTCTAAAGGGGTTTGGGCCCCTACAGCCCATCAGTTCAGAGGAGTTTTGGGGAGATCACAGGAGCTAGGTGTTCAAAGCCCACTAGAAATCCAAGTCACAGCAACGATAAGCTCTGCTTTATAGATCTCTTGTGGGAGACCAGAAGGTTAAGGTGAGCAAGGCTTGATCTCCAGCCAGGTGATGCTGGAGTCTTCTAAACCTCAAGGCACCTTGCAAGACTGAAGGCACTGCTTGGTGTATTGAGAAGACTACATCTGAGCATCCTAAAGGTCCCTTTACAACAAAAATGTTCAATGTTTGTAAGAGATAAGTGCAAGAACGAGCAGAACACATCCTCCCACTATACACAGACTGCTGCCGATGGACTATGTGAGCCTGGTCCGTAGGCTACAAGCCCTAGGAGCATCCTCCAGAGCACATCTCTTCCCCCTCTAGCTGTACAGATGTGTGCTGACAGGTCAGTGCTCCAGGTGCTGGTGGTTTCTGGTGAAGGGCAATGCTTGAGGCAGTCTGTTTGTCCAGGACACACAGACTGTCCCTGACGGCACCAGCTGGAGAGACGCCTCTGCCTGAGCTGGTCCCCAGGCACGTGGCTTCATCCTCTCCCTGTGCGACCAGCCCCAGCCCCGAACCAGGGAAGACACCAGCCCTGTGGGGTGTACCCTCTCCTTAGCTAACGGAAGCATGTAGCCCTGGCTAAGTTTGCAACACACCTCTGGAAATGCCACGTAAATCCCCTCCTTGATGCTCAAGACTGGCTACTTTCAGGACTGACCACCACCTCTAGCCACAACTGCTCTTAAGAGAGAATGGGCGCAAATGACCTGGTTTTAATTACAGATGTGGAAGGTAAGTGGTAGGGGGGTCTACAAGACCTTCAGGACCAGCTCCCCCTCCAGCTTGAGGATACTTTTCTCTCGGCAGCTCTGGGGAGGAAGGCAACGCCGTGGCAAGGCAGAACCCTGGTTAGAAAAGCAAGCAGGCGGTCGGGGCTGTGGGAACACCGGGCACGTTACCTGGTAGGAGGCTGGTACGGGGAGGGAACGAGGCAGGCGGCAAAATTCAGCTTTCAGTAAAGGCAAATCAACAAAGAAGCTTTTCAAGATCAATAATAAAATGCGAGGGGACAACAAGTCAGCAAAAGGCCTGTTCTGGAGCCCAAGGAAGGCAGTGTAAAACCTCCCACTGACTGCAGCAAGCTTTCAGAGCCGGTCCTCACAAACTCCATCTGGAGACTTCAACACTACCAACAAATCCATTGTCGGAAAACACAAGCATGTCGCAGCGATGTTTATTGGCCCAGATAATCCATACCCCTTTCAGAAAAAAATTATAATCCTCTCTCCTCCTTTCCTTATTAGCAGTGTGCAGACTGCCATTTTATAATCCCAAAGCTGTAACGGTGCTAGCAGGGCCCCGCACACGCGGCGCCTGCTGCGGCTCAGCGCCGGAGCCCTGTGCAGTCAGCGATAAGTGGATTCCCCCTCATCTCTTCTCAGATGTGTTAAAAGAAAGGGGGGAAAAAAGGGAAAAAAAAGAGAAAAGAAAAAAAGGAAGCTAAGGCGAAACGAAAAACACAGCGCAAGAACCGAACGAAAAACATTTCATTCTTCTCAGCAGCTGGAAGCCAGGCAGATAAGTGAGTGCTGGCTCCCTTCCAGTATCGGATTTTCCCCAAATGAGGAGCGTGTGGGATTGGAAGCTGTTTTCCAGCCTAACCTTATGCCACAGCAAAAACTGTGAGGTGGAACGATCCATTTTGAAGGTGATTAATGGCAGCGCGCTCCTGGGGGGAATTCAGCTGTGTCGCGGGCTGTCAGGGGCAATGGAGGGAACGGTATTTACCTTCCAACAAATCTGAGATGATTTACCTACCATTTCTCTGTTGTTGTTGCTCATGAATGGGTGTCTGGACAGTGACAAGAAACCTGGCCAAACACACAGGGGAAAAGCTCACAAAACTCTTCTTTTCTTGCAGGCTGGGGGGCTGGTGGGGAGCAGCGGGGAGAGCGGTGCCGATGCAGCCCAGGAGCTGGGGTTTGCTTCAAAGCAGCTGAGGGGATCAGCAGAGGATTCCTACCCCCCCCGACGTTATGACCTGTGGCAAGAGGAGAAGACGCCGGTGCTGAAGCTGGGACTTCATCTGAAGGTCAGCACTGGGAGGTACTGGTCTCACCGGGGCTGCCTGAGACTGCAAACGGCGTGCGTGGCTTGGAGGGAAAAGAGGCCATGGAAATGGAGCCAACTCTTTCCCTCACCACACCCCGTAAAGTTCAAAATCGCTGAAGCTCTTGCTCAGGGCTGTCTCAGCCCTACCTTGTTGAGGAGACAGTAAACAAAGAGGAAAACAAAGAAAAAAATCCTGTTTCTAGACTGAACCGTGTGATGTCTTAGGTAAAAGGGAGCCCCCCAAATCTACATCTCCCCTTCCTCTTTCTAACCATTTCTCTTCTTTGCCTCCTCTCCTCACACTTAATACAACCCTTCCAAAGGACCGCTGTCGCAGGAGTCACACCAAGGCTCCCAAGCCCAGCGCCGAGGGCTGGTATGACCCACGCGCACCACCCCTTCCACCTGGGTACCTCCCTGAGACGGGCACCTGCCTGTCTAAGCACTCCAGTGCCAAGGGCAGGGTCTTCTGCCCCGGGGAAAGGTTTCTTGCCCTAGACCCACGACACATCACTCCCTGGAGTCCAAGCAGCCTGCCTGAGCGCAGACATTGGATGTAGTCCAGCTGAAGCGTGGAGGGCATCATCCAAAGCTCATCTAAGCCTCATGGTAAATCAACCTATACAACTCCAGCCAAAAGGGATGGCACAAAAATACCCCTGTACTGCCACGACGAAGACCCTGAGGTCAGGGCTTAGCCTTGCTTTGCTCTGGGTGCTGAGGTCAAGTCCTGGAGCCGAATGCAAGGCAGGAAACCTGCAACACGCTGCTGACAAAGGGAGGCTATGAAAAACCAAGGAACCATCCTCCACAAAGCTTACAAAGCCCAGCTGCTGGCTCGGTTTCTCCCCCACCCCATGCCTTGTTTCTCCACGGGCTCCTCTCCGCCCAGCAATGAACCGCTCCTGCAGCAACCTCGCTGTCCGCTGTGGTTATTTCTGGCCCTTTCACTGTGGTTCGTAGCATTACTTCTCCTATCACTTCATTGGGATTGCAATTAGAAACAGTCTGGCCCTGTAATGGCCACTACTACCCCCAGGAGGGAGGGGGGGGGGGTGTGTAAACAGATTTTTCAGTCTCCCTCAGCTCCACGTCGCTCCGTGGCAGCTTCTACTACCGACCGCGGAGACACGGAGAGACAGACGCTTTCCCCTTGCTCAGCCTGCTGAAGGTCAGGCAACTGCATGGAGTAGCCCAAGAGGCTGGAGGGAAAATCAAAGGAGAATGATTGCTGCTCGTGGGAAAGGTGAAAGGCAGGGTCATTTTGCCAACATGTGTGGGAAGGGCAAGGGATTGATTTAAAGAGGGAAAAAGACGGAGGGAGACAAGGAGGATCTTTTTATTCCTTTCACTAAGCTCTGTGGCTGTTTGACAAAGCCAGGCTCCAAAAATGCCGAGGATATCAACCCACAGCTGTTGGTTTTCTCTCTCACACCTTCTTTAATGTGTATTATGTGCCGCTCAATCACACAATAAAACCTCAGATCTTCCCCTTCGCTTACTGCTCTTCCTGGGCAAAGGAAATACAGAAACACCGCTATTAGTGACAGCCTTTAAAGAGCCTTTGGATGGAGAGGATGAAGCGGTGCGCAGCCTGCCCCAAGAGCTCCCTGCAACCCAGATGCTCTGCCACCAGCCAGCGTAGAGACTGATTCCTACTGAAACTACATTCAAGGAAGGAAAATGTTGGCGCTGGAGGAAGACCAACAAGGGTCTCTGGGGCTGGCTGGCCACACGGTACCCAGGGGAAGAGACCGGGTAACTGCTGCAGGAACAACAACGCAGGGAGAACTACGGGAGAACATTTGTTGGAAGGAAAGCAGTTGCTTGGGCTTATCCGTACTGGGGTGTTTCTGTAAATGTCTACGCAAGCAAATGTTCTTGGCAAACACGAGGATATCCACAAACAGAGATAGCCTCCTGAGTCTGCAGCCTCATAAAGTTGTAGTTAACATTAAGCATATGCTTAAACCCCAGCCGGCTTCAGTAAGAGTGCAGCACATGCTTTCAATTAACCATGTGGTTAAGCACCAAGCTGAAGGAAAATCCATCCCCATCCCCTGTGCTGGGGAATAAGAGCCCTGAGATCTGCCCAAGACCCTTCACTTGGCCCTGAAAGCCCAGGACACAGCAGGAGGAGGCTTCGTTCTGGTGTGCAGGAAAGCTGTGGAAACCATCACTGAAGACCTCTTCCCAGAGCAGTAAGGGGTTTCTCAGGGCCACTCAGGACGATGGTGGGTGTTGTGGATACCTCGACCAGGCAGGGCCCATAGGCAGGGAATTTTTTTAACTTTCTGGCTTTGGCCTGAAAATGTAGATTTGACACAGAAACTCTTGATTTCAACGTGAAGGTTCCCCAAAGCCTGGATGACAAAGATGAGGGAGAGGCAGACTGAGGAACGCTGGAGGGGTAATGTGAAAGCCAGACTCCAGCCCACGCTGAATCACGGCCTGAAGCACGGGACGATGCAGTCACTCAGCTTCATCTACTGGGGCTCTTCTGCCTTCTCCACACAATTAAATGTGGGAGGGCAGGAGGGGCAGGATGAAGAAAACTCCTGACCTTAGAGATGGGATCTAAGGCACTGATGTAGCCTCCTTCATGTACAAGCCGTGGTTCCAAGTTAAACACATCAACTGGAGCCTCCCCATGACTTCTCTAGGCAGGGGGTTTCCCCGAGGTGCTTTTCCACCTCTTGTTTTATGTGAAAGCTTTTGCAAGACCTGATAATCCAACGCAGAGGAAATACCAAAGCCATGAGGTATTCTGCAATCCCCAAATCCTATTCCTCACCCAGTGACCCCCAGGGTCACCCAGACGGATGCTCATGAGTAGATGAGCTTGCCATGGGCTGCTCTCCTCCGTGAACAACTTCCACACCACCGTGAGGCTCCGAGCAGCTCTGTGCCCCGGAGCACCCACCCCACGACCTTGCACAACGTCTCTCTACTCCAGTCCAAAATTAATTCTGTAGCGCACAGGACGAAACGAAACCTCTAGGTCCAGCCTGGGCCCGGAGCAGCACAGCCCAGCTTGCCGTGGCCCCTGGTTTTTCACTCCCCATCATTTCCCCATCTCCTATTCGCACATGGTCCTCTCCTCCGAACCGAAGGAAGAGCTGCTACCCAGGGGACGGAGGGGTGTCACTCATTTATAATTCCAGGGGAGGTGACTTTTCGGAGGGAGGAGGAAGCGCAGAGGAGAATGAGGAATCGATGGCGGCAGCCGGATCGCTCCGCTCGTTGGCATGGCGACGCCGCAGCGAGCGGGTACCCAGCCCAGGAGCGCGCGCACCTTCCCAGGCTGCCTTCCAACACCGGGGTGCAGGGGGGCTGCCCCTGGGAAACCGAGCCCTTGCATTCCCCGAGCTCTTTAATATTCCCCACCGCCGCCCCTGAAGCAGGTTATTGTCTAACGTGTCAGCTAGAAATCCTTTCCTTCCCACCTCTCCCTCCGCCGGCGGTTCAGCAATCTGTAGATAAAGTTAATATAATGCAGAAGCAGCCGCAGGGAGGGAGGCTGTCGTAAGCCATTACCACTGACTTTGCCAACATGATAATATTGTCCTTCATCAGCAAGAGGATTAGGAGCACGACAGACCGCGCGGTGCTGTGGATTAATGCCTTCACTCCTCAAGGTCAAACATGGAGTTGAGTGGGCTGGGGCTGAGAGTTCATCGGGCTCCTTATCCCGGCGCACAAAGCTGGAGGACCCGCTCTGGCAGCAAGCTGGGGACAGCATTTGCGCAGATCTTTGGTTGCTCCATCTGTGCAAGTCACAAAACTCCCGTGCTCCCCCTCTCGCAGCTCCTCCCGGCTTTTGGAGCGGGTGGGAGCACTGGGTGGCACTGGGGGACAAACACATGGGGCTGGGAGATGGGAGACACATTTCTGAGGAGGACAGGAAAATATCCAGACTAACGAAATTTCCTCTTATGGTTCCAGTTAGCTCGCTGAAACTGAGCAAAACTCTTTAGGGGTTATTTGTGGTTATATTTTCCAGCATGTCTAAAAAAATAGCTTGGTTTTCAAAACACAAACATGTGAGGTGACAGGAAGTTTTCACTTTCTAATTGTTTGTTTAACAGCAAAACTACTGCTGCAGTGAAAACATTTACTCCAACTACTTCTGTTTAGTTAAACAAGACAAAGTGCTTTCTGAAGAGAGTGGAAAACTGGGAAGGGTAAAAACAAGGCATGCAAGCCAGTAAATGACATTTTCCTGCTACAACACAGCCTCTGGGCACCAAGTTACCGTCGCAGGAACTTCCACTGCTCATCGCCACATCGCATAATCCTATTCCATCCAATGTTTTGAAAACTTACTCATACATAGAAAGTCTTGTCCATCAGAGTAGGGATTTAAGCAGTGGGCACTGGCACCCAATAGAAAAGCATGAACAACTTATTAAAAAAAGTTTTGTGACATTTATGAAGGTAACACAGACCTGCCCTTGATGACTGCGCACAGACAGTTCACACAGAGCTTTTCACGTCAGGTTGACAGTGGCCACGGTTCTTCTCCTAAAGCGTTAACGGAAAATAATTTAACCTGATCTATAACCAGTAATTCTATTCTAACATCACTGCACTGAAGGATAAATGGAGCCTTGTTCCCATTCCTGGAGGACAGAATTTAGACAGACACAAATAGACATGTCTCTCCCTTACCCTACGTAATGTTATTACGGGATAGAAGTAAAGACGAAGTAAAGGACAAACAAACACTTAAAAAGGGAACCTGTCAACACTGTACCTGTTGCTAATGAAGTCTTGTCTCTCATCCTCTGCCACTTCCCTTGAAGAGCTGACCAAAATGGGGGGCTGGAGCGGTGAGGATGCTAACCTCAAATTATGATCACATCTAGAAACTTTCACCTCTGTTTAAAGTGATCTAAAGGATTTTTTGCAGAATATAAGGTTGCAATTTTCCCCAAATCTCACCCTAAACCTTTTCCAGCCTTTTATTTTTTTCACCATAAAGACCACTGTATGTTTTTAGATCACTTCCAGGACTTTTTTGTGATGGGGGGAGGGGAGGAAGAAAGAACATAAGCTAGATTTATTGGCTGTTGGGTGGGATTTAAAATCAAACTGCTCTTTCTACCAGTGGTACCCACACAATTCCCACTGCAGGCGTGCCTCAGTACTGCACAGTCGTTATTGTGTTTCTGGTACAACAGCCATGCGGGATGGGTGAGCGCTACAAGCCCTTCCCATGCAACGTGAGACTTGAAGCACACCGCGTAGTTTTCTCCCAAATCACCCCAGGAACTTCTGGAGCCAAAAGGCCATCTTCACACTCAGCTCTGAGGCTCATATTTCAATTAAATTGACCTTGACTCATTAAGGACTCTTTCCTCTTTCTTCTCCTACCCACAGGCATACAAACATCCTCAGAAGAACTCGAGTGGAGTTTAGGGACCAGGAGCACCCCAGGTGCGTCCAAAAGGACCTTGGGGCTGGCCAACTCCATGGCCACCTCCTGCCTATACCTGCCCGTACCCCTTCAACCCCCCCCAAGCAATCCTCTATGCCAACTGTAGTGAAGAGGAAGAGCACCCACAGTTCACATCTCTGTCTTCTTCATGGGGAAAGGGTAGATGCAGATTTAGTGCCGTCCTCAGACTGAGTTATGTCTTCTGCCTCTGATGAGGATGCCCCAACACCTATGCTTTTTGGAGGAAGCTGCTGGAGAAGAGAGGGATGGTAGCTCAGTCTTCTGGCTCAAGGTAGGCCAGCATACAGTGAAAAAGTCAAGATATTTAGAGTAGGGAGAAGGAAAAATCTCTACATTGGAAGACTGTGGGTCCCTAGCTTCATTGTTGGGAGTGCTCACAAGTAAAGGTTCAGTCTGTTTCTGAACTGGATAACAAGTATTTTCCAAAACAGCCGTGGAATAAACCAAGGCAACAATCCCTAGAGTAGGAATTACAGCCCAGGAACTCTGCTCCCAGCCCCAACTCGCAGCCCATCCTTCCCCTCGCTCCCTACAGACAGTCACGCTCCCATCCAGCAAGGACAAAGAGTACCCCGCAGCTGGGACTGTCTGCACGCCAAGGCACTCACCAGCACCGAAAGCCTTTCCAGACCCCGTACGCTTACAAGAACAACAGTTCCTCTCTGCACATTTGTGCAAATAAAAAATATTTGCACGGACATGGTTGGATTGAATCCTGAGTTGGAATTGGCAACCATTTGCGAATACTTTATTTACACTGCTCAGCTGAGTGTAACCATGACTCACTGAGCACTGCAACACATCTTAGCAACACCAGCAAACATTGAGAATTTACATCTTCTTTGACTCTTGACTTACACTTGGAAAGAGAGTTATTTTTACAGAATGACATATATGGCTGATGTATCTAACAGCAGTAGTAATAATAATGATGATGATGTCTTCATTTTATGTAAATCTATCCATCCAAACATTCCCATGCACTAAACAGACCTTTTGCTATGTAGGAATCACTTTCACTACTATATAGATAACTATTAGATATATGAAAGATAAGTGTACAGATAAAGGAAAGGCATAATTTTCAGTCAGAAACACAGTATTTTTCAATAATGACACCTGGTTAGGCCATTTTTCCTAGGGCGGGGAGAAAAACAACTGAAACAGCTTTTTGTAGATCTCCACTTTCCCTCTCCTCCAGGGGCACAACCCATTTACTCTCAGTTTTACAGAAATGGAAATTACTACACTATGTTCCTTGCTAATGTCCATCAGCAGCTCTTCTCAACATAATTTTGATTATCATATTGCCTGGGGAGCACTGCCTTTTTAATCTCCAGTATCTTTGAGACTACCTGTCATTCCAGCGAGATATCAGGCCTCTGCTGAAATGGGTGATCCTTCCTTAACTCTGCTTGCTGAGAAACTTTCAAAAAAACAACAAAAAATCAAGCTCCTTCATAAAACAAGATTTCTCTAAACAGCGACTGCTCCAAAACGCCTTTGGAGGCAGCCCACTGGGAGGAGATCGGATGATGTGAAGCTTGGTGACCACAGGAGATCTCAGCTTTCTGGTGTTCACCTCCCCACCTTCTGATTCTAGGAGCAGCTACACTGATCTGCTGAAACAAGACTGGATTTTGCAGTGTTGTGCAAAGTTTGATCTTAAAAGTAGGGATCTGTAGTATCAGTCACATCCTCTTCAGGGAGAGGAAACAGCTCCAGACCCAAAGACGACACATGCAAGAAAGACTGGGTGAATCTGGTTCACGTTTTCTGTTACTGTTCCCTGAAGGCCCTTGAAGGCTCAAGACTCCAAATGATACTTCTCATCTCAGGACGGTCTGTACCACACCACTGATGAAAACTGCCCAGGAGTTTCCCTGTCCTCGCTGCTAGCACAAGCAAAACAGCCAAACTCATGCTGAGTCCCTGAGCATCTCAGCAGGATTTCTGGAGGCCACATTCTGTAGACAGCACAGCTCACAGAAGAAAGAAATCACGATACTAACAGACCACCAGCAATGTCTTTATTTAACAGCGTTAAGCCATTGCATCAGATCAAACATGTGGGATCCAGAGACTCCACGCCTGACTGGGTTTGGATAAGAAAAGATGCATTGGATCTGCGGGAACACATCTGTCCACCCCTCAGCGGAAGCTGCAAAGGGATGTCTTGTTCCAGACAGCCAGCCCTGCCAGTTCCTGACATCTTCTCCCACGTACCCTCCCCTTGCATGGCACCTGCACTACCCGGAGCATCAGAGAGAGCTGTCCTGCTCCCCAGCCAGAGAAGAGCAGCAGTAGCAGGACTGTGAAAGCAACAGCAGTTTCAAAAAAATAACGGACCCATTTCTCTTTGTGGAAATTTGGAGAGCGACCAAGAATAATAGCAGCTATCAGCTGGTAGGCACAAGCAGGTGGACTAATGAGTCATCCTAGCAAAATTCCAACACTTTGTCATCTATGGACCAAACGCAGCGCTGGCATTTGCTCCCACTCACAGGTCAGATCTGCTTTCTCGTGTCCAGCGCTCAAACCGCCACCACAAGCTGTGTTTTCAAGCAAACTGAAGAGTGACCTCAGTTACTGCCGTGTGGCAGGAACATAATTCTGGTTGCTGCAGCTGCCTGGTGTGGTTTCTTGCCTAACATATTCATTAGAGATTAATTGCTGCTTATAACACTGCTTGGGACCAGCCTGGCTTCTCCATTACATCATTAGAAAGGCACGAACAGCCCACCGAGGGTCTGCCCCCTGTTCTGGTAAGGCAGAGTGCTGATGTTCAGATTTCTGCTACTGCCTCCACTGCAAGGCAGCAACTTCATCAGTGCTTTCTTCCAGGAGCAGCGATCAAGACACAGGGAGAGAAACATATATATGCAGAACATTTACTCTGCACGGACGCACGCTCCCTTGCTGAACCTCTTCCAGGCCACATCAAGCGGAGGAGGCATTACTCTTGCTCCCTGGGGGTCTGCCAGCTGCCAGCCCCCTCGACAGAGCGGGAAGCAGAGCCCCACGGCTGCAGCGTCCCTAGCAGAGAGGTGCTGCAGGCAGCGCAGCGCTTCTGGACTGTCCCTCTCAATCTCAGCCCTGTCGGGCTGCGAGCAAATATCCCCCCATCCAGATTGCAAACGCTACATCCAGCTGCTACTGCCAAACTCCAGCAGGTCACTCAGGGATGACGCCTGCCATACGCCAATCGATGCTGCCTGAGCCTGCCCGCTCTTTTTACTTTCAACAGCGTGTGAAAATACATATTATGTGGCAAGGCATAATATACACGGGAAGACACTGGAGCATAATGCAAAGAAATGTTCCCGTATTGATTTGAATTCTCTGAGTCACACAGTGGTTCCTATAAATTCATGTGACCAAGAGAATCTGTATTTCAAAACACATATTAGAAAAAACATAATTGAGGTGGAGAGACCAAGATAAATTTGTGTTATCAGGTGTAGTTACCAAAGCAGTAAATCATTGTCACAGCATAAGCTCTTATCCATATTTCCATATTAACACCAAACTTGTACTCTGCACTGGCGCTGCTGCACATAAAAGGTATCAGCACGTCCCAACGCCGTTCGCCGTCGCTGGCGTCTGCCATCAGGGGTCGAGCGGAGACAGCAGTGTGCTCCTCGTCCCACGGGCACCGGGAGCCGGAGCCACCCCCGCACCGGTGCTGCTCTGCGGTGCTGGGGGCTGAGTGTCCCAAGCTGTTCTCGTCCCGAGGGACCCTTACAGCTCACGCACGGGAGAAATCTCCCACCCAAAGTGGAGCGAAACGTCTTTGTGATGCACGGAGAAACTCGTGACCTTGGCACGGCTGGCTCAGCCTCCCCAGGGAACAAGCGAAATAGCAGCACGTCTTTTGGTCACTGCTCAAGTCACCAAGCAACCCCAAAGGCCAGGCGTGTCACATGAAAGCTAGGACTGTGTGATGGCCGGATGCCAGGGTGAAAAGCTGGAGGTGCTCCCCTGAGCTCCTTACTGGCCCACCTGCCCCTGGAAATGTGCCTCTGATGCCTCTGAGTCCTTCAAGCCTCCATCTTCAGAAACAGCATTTCCCCCCCCCCAGCAATCTGCCAGGCTTCGGATGCAACCAGGGCATGCCACGACTGCTCCCTTTGCATCCCCTATCCAAACAAAGACCAAATTAAGGTCTCTGGCACTGAGAACGCTCTGGCTCGGTCTGACTATATGGGCATATGTTATAAATAACAATAAATGGAGCCAACATTTGGTTCTACTTGAGATAATGTTTTGGCCATGAGTGCGCATCTTTACAGGCAAGAAATAAAACCTTGCAGAAGGCTCCCTAATAAACACTCTCATTTTTGAAGACTTCAAAGACTCACACGAAAAGCTGGTTCAGTTACCAACTTGACTGATGCTCATTAGTACACTGAAGCTGAGATAAGGCTTCACTAAAATAAGTTGCCAGTGAGAAATGTACTGATGGAGCTTGGTCAGCGTTGTCATTTTTCCCTCTCATTTGCTTGCTTTTTCGGAAGAAGACAAGAACACAGAGGGTCTCAATGGAGTGAACACAGTAAAAGGAAGCAGTAATTATTGGGCAAACTGTCAACCTTTCATTCAAAACCCCAAATTTTTTGCTGAAACTAAACGGCTTTCCAGTAAAGCCTGTTGGTTTGTGACAGTGATTTTTTTTTGTGCTACTGGATCAGCACTTTCCTTGCATAATGTACAAGCAAAGTGTTACTCTCTGGCTGCATTCAGCCTGCCTTCGGAGGAAGAGATGCAGTTATGGAGACCACGCTTCCCATGCACGGCCTGTCCCCGCTGAACAGTGGAGAGGAACAGTGAAGAAGCCAGCATAAAAATCATCATAAAAAAATGACAACGGCTTTTCCTACCTCTGCGTGTTGAGAATGCGACTACCCAGCCATCACTCTGTTGCTGGCTGCGCATCCCGGTAAATGTGAAGTTCTAATCTGTTCCTAAAGCAGCCACGGCCTGAGCTGAGACAACCCCTATGATTGGTTTTATTCTGCCTAAACCCAAAAGAAATTGCAGCGGGGTGATCCTGGTGGATGAGTTCTTTCCTCTACCTTCAGTCACCTCCACAAATTACATGTCTGCTCCAAGCTCATCATTCAGGCTCCTCCTGAAGAAGTGGCCAGAGGAAAGCACCCCCAGATGACAACCCCCCATCAGCTTGGGCGCGCGGGCTGGAGCTGGTCTCCAGCCAGGCACTACGCAGCAGCACAGAACAGTATGTGAGGTCTTTAAACACTGATACAAGCAGGAGAATTTGAGCCTGGCACGGCCTGAACGTGATTTTTAGTATTGAAAGTGGACTATTCATCTGGGGTGGGGTGGGGGGGAGTCCTCTGGAGCAACCACAACTCCCTTTTAAGCAAAACCGCTGTGGCAGGGGACAGGATACATTGAGAATGTCTCTTTTATTTTCTGGCGGACAACAGAAACCCATCGTGACTTGCTGAAACTTCTCGCATCAGAACAAACACTTGCTAGGGGCTTATTTATTTTTGATGGTTTGGACGTAGTCCAGAAGCTCCATCTGTTTACCTACACCTCCCCACGCTGGATCCAACCCACCCGTTGCCCCCTTCCCTCCCCTTGGACTCTCTTAAAATTTATTCCCTTATTTCCCGCCTGAGCAGAAAAAGCAAAAGAGAAACTTGCTGATTGATTTCAGTCTCCGAAAGTCCCTGTCATCTTGTTTGATGACTTCATTGCAAAAATGAAATAGGCAAGGGAGAAGCAATGTTTTCAAAACAATTTGGAGCAAGAGGAGGAAGGTAGTAGGAGGGGAGCCATGGGAAGTTGATGGCCTTTATTCTTCAATTCCCATGTTGCGTCTGGCTTGCTGCAGGCTATAGAGAGAAAGCAAAATTGTTATGATTCTTATTAGCTTTTATTTTATAAAGCCTGAACTACACTCTGCAGGGGTTTCAAACCAGAGCTGCAAATCATACGCGTGCCTGCCTGCCTGCCTGGCTACCTTATCTTTACATTAATGTAGTACCTGTCTGCAGGGAAGAAAACTTCTGTCTTTTTGCCAGTCACAAGCAAGGCGGCTAGTTAGGCGACAGAATCCGCCTCGGTGCAACACAGTCCTTTATTGCTGTGTTACAGCCGCACATCTGACACGCATCAGGAGTGACTGCTGTACGTCACTCACCAGCCTCCGAGAACAAAGAGAGCAGTCCCAGCTCGGTTCCTGCAACAACGCAGCGCGGGTAAAACGCAGCGGTAAAGGAGCCCACGCGCAAGTGCCGCTCTCGCTGCCGCTCCCGCACGCCGCGGCCGAGGCACGTCGGCCGGGCCTCCGCAGCCCGCTCCCACGCTCATGGTCAGCTCCCCGAGGTGCCGGCAGCACCCCCAAGAATCCTCCCAGCTCCGCAGGGTGTTCACGTGCGGCAGCTTTTCTCTCCTCCCAGGTGAGGTTTAAGAAAAGCAGGGTGTAAACAAAAGGGTCACCTACAGCACCTGGAAGACTTCACTGCACTGGCAATGTCTGCGCTGAGCCTTCTACTACGCATTTTGCTTTATAGCTGCTCCGTGGACCCAGCACCTGAGCTTCAACTCTCACAGAATCACAGAATGTTCGGGGTTGGAAGGGACCTCCGTGGGTCACCCAGTCCAACCCCCTGCCGAAGCAGGGTCACCCAGAGCAGGCTGCACAGCACCGCGTCCAGGTGGATCTTGAGTATCTCCAAAGAAGGAGACTCCACAACCTCCCTGGGCAGCCTGGGCCAGGGCTCCGTCACCCTCAGAGGGAAGAAGTTCTTCCTCACGTTCAGAAGGAACTTCCTCTGCTTCAGTTTGTGCCCGCTGCCCCTTGTCCTGTTGCTGGGCACCACTGGAAGGAGTTTGGCCCCATCCTCCTCACACCAGCCCTTGAGATATTTGTAAGCATATATTACGTCCCCTAGCAGCCTTCTCTTCTTGAGACTGACCAAGCCCAGCTCCCTCAGCCTCTCTCACAACTAAGTCATTTGGTGGAAGAATAATACAACTAACAGACTATATATTGTTTATTCCTTGTGTGACAGCATGCTGGGAGGCAGCAAGTCACATGGACCACCATGGTGTAAGAAGCTGTGTACTCCTAAGAGAAAGACTGGCTCCCATAATTTGCAGCCTAACTACAAGAGACAGACAAGGGGCAGGAGAGGGAACAAAGGCCGAAAAAGAGACGCCTTTTGTTCAGCACAAGTCTCCACGCCGGCAGCAATGGTTTTCTCAAGGCAAACGAATGAGACCAAGGAACACAGGACAGACCTGCAGTGAATGGAGATGCCCAACTGAGGCGTAGGCAACAGCTTCTTCTCTCTCTGAAGAGCCGTCCCCAGGAGTATGACTTTTGTAACGCAACAGGCACTACGCTGGGTAAAGGACACGGCCTTAGAAAAGCACTTGGACTGGTGTTTTGCCTCTCTGCCATCGGCGGGATTCCGCTTACACCAGTGACTACTGCTTCTGAGAAGCTCCTCTTCCCTTCCCCCCCTTCAAGTCATTCCAGAAGGCTGGCACAGAGCCCAAATTCCTGCCCTGCACTTGTACACAACACGCAAATAGGAAAATAGAACCTTATCCTAACCAAAACAGCGAGGAGCTCAACAGGATCCATAAATATTACAATGCTCTGCTTCCTCTTTAGAAAAGAACAAAAAGCTCAAGAAGACACATTTCTTCATAATCATTACTGCGCAGAAGATTTAAGGAAGATTATGCTAATTGTCAGCACAAGCACAGTGCTCATTTCTCCCACCGTGCTCGTCCCAGCACATCTCAGTATGCTCCCAGACACGTTCCTGGCTACCGCCTCCACCTGCTCTCGTGTTTATTTGGGAAGGATGCTGGCAAAGGAGGTAAATTATTTTTTTGAGCAGAATTCTTGGATTTTGTTGATAAACAAGGTACCAAGAAGACAGCATAGCTTAGACACCTTGTATGAATGATAAAAGAGCAGAATTTCTTTCAGTGAAGGAAATGCAGCAAGATTTCTCATAACAATGCCCATTCTGTTAGCTCATGAGAACGGCTGACGGGAGCCTGACAAAAAGGAGATGTTTTGGGGGTTGTAAGCAAAAGTAAAGCACAGAGAATCAATAGCACCACATTTCTATGCAACAGCACTGTAAGAGGCATCGATCCGCACGCTGGTGTTTAGGGACGGTACAGAAGGCCACCTCTGCACATTGGACTGTGCCCAGCTGGGTGAGAGCAGAGGGAACACGCGTGGTGCCTCCACGGATGACTGCGTCTTCACGCAGAGTAAGAGGGAGATCAGCCCTTTTGCAAAGGGCTCTGATTTGCACGGGAGTACTGATGTTACGCAGCCAGATGAGGTTTGGGTGGAGGAAAGCCTGTGGGATCCACAGGTTGGGAAGACATGTCCCAAGCCAGGGGCAGGACCAGGAAGCAACCAGGACAAATCATATGTCATGACCCAGGGGAGGCAAAGGCTGTTCGGTCTCTCAGTCCCAGGCCCCAGCGCTGCCGCTTTCGGTTGAGCAGTGCATTTCAGGGAGTTTCTGGTTTTCTTCGGAGCCACAGTGCTGAGCATCCTGGCTGTCACCCCAAAGTGCCAGGCACATCATTTCCCACACCAGGAACATCGGTCCCAACACCAGCGCTGAGATTCACATCCCAGCAGCAGGCAGTGAACTCCGGGTGCGGCGAGCCGGGGCGTCACCACCCCACGCCTGAGTCCCTTTGCCAGCCTGGCTGCTCGACAAAAGCCAACCAGCCTGAAGCAGCGGGTTCACAGAGGCAGCATTAGCGAGACGAGCAGTCTCGCTATGAGTTACAGGAGTACTAATGTACTCATGTCAGATGCCCAGATGCAGGGAAATGCATCATTAACCAAGTATGAACACCAGGCTCTGCTGGCTTACCTGCTGCTGTCGCACTGGGACCAGTACTCGCATCTCTCTGTAGAAATTGCCTGGCTCATTGCTGATCTGTCTATCAAGCATCAACATAACAACAAAAATCATTCTGTTGTAATCCCCCAACCCCATTTTTGTTCATACACGCAGGGAGCACAAAATCAGACTTCAGTAGATTGATGCTAACGTTTCAGTTTCAACAGCTTTGAGAGGTTCAAAGCTGCTTCATATTTAGCTCAGACGACTTCTCTTTCTGCTCAGGATTCCCAGCTTGGAGTATGAGCTGACAACACCGAGTCTCCTCTTTTTTATTAATTAAATAATTACTAAACCTCCAGACTTCCTCAACAAATCACCCACAAGTCCCAGGTGACTCGCAGGATGCTGTTGTGCTGGCTCCACCACAGACAGAAACTTTGGAAATAATGCACACAAATACTTTGTGCAGACAGCTGCGGAGAGGATTCTGCAAGCTATTTCTTTCCAGGGAAAGAGATCTGTTTCCTTTTTCATTAACTGGCCCTGTGTACACATGTTCAGCTCTGCATCCGCAAGCAGGCACCCGCTCCTGCTTCTAGCACTAGTACCCCTGTGCCCAAGCGCTGCTGTTTGCAAAAGGCCACAGGCGGGTGTTTACAAGTACAATACTACACACTCATAACAGGAGAACAGATTGAGAGTCCTTGGAGGATTGCACAGGATAAAAATGTACTGGATAGACACTGGTTCAGAAAATGGGTAGGCAAAAAGGATGGGTGAACTCCTGATGCCATTGCAGTCAGCGAGAACACTGCCATCCCAGAACGCGTGGTCCAGCGGTGAGAGCCCGGGAGGCCACCTTGGCTTCACTTTTACGTCCAGCCACATTACTGCAATGTCCTCACGGCCTTATCAGGTACAGCTCTAGGAATGTGTGGGAGCTTTTTAATCCACAGAATCGGATTTAAGCACATATATGCACCACGGTAAAACAAGATCTAGCAAACCTTCATATGAAAGAAAAAGAAGTCCCCAGGGAAAGGCCAATTTACTTTTATTCCAAAAAATTTATGGGTGATAACAGAGATCAGATGGGTAGTTACTTCTTTGGACCATACCTTTGTACAGTGCACTGGAACAACGTGGACAGCTGGAACTGTGTTGAAGCGACATATTTATTTGCCATACTTCAACGTCAGCTTCAAAGAGATCTTATTTTTCATTGCATTTCATATTCTGACAGGAGAGCGGGACCGATGAGGTCTGATGCAAAGGCAATGAAAAATGTGAGAGATCTCCATAAAGCGAAGCAGTCAGCTTTAAGGTTCAGCTGGATGAACTCCTGCCGAGGATTTATGTTGTGGAATGCAGAGCTATGGCCGCTTCCGAAATCATTACACAGAAAGGGGGAATGGACTTCAGCTTGCACGAGGGCAGGGTAAGATTCAAATGGGTTCGTCTTTCATGGCTCGCTCTGGCCTGCTTGATCTGGACGCATCCATATTCAAAAGACACTCAGGAGAGTGAGTGCCGTTGCCTTTCAGTAAGGCTCTGCTTTCCTAGTACTTCTATGCTTCAGAGAAAATTCCCTCTCCTGCCCTTCAGACCCTAAAAGCTAGGGAATACAAGACAGGGAGAAAAGGGCTTTCTTTGGCCCGAAAGTCAGCAGGTGAGGTCCTGTCCCTAAAACACCTACATATACCTTGCAGGTGTAAAACGGCTGCAGCCGCGCCCAGGGATCAGCCCACGTGCTGCTCGTGGAGGGACTGCTGTCCCCCTTGCTCCCACTCACCTCCCCAGGGCTCCCGGGACACCGGACCCTGCTCCCCGCGGGGAGGACGCGTCTCGGGACCAGCTTCTCACGGAATACGTTTGGCATCTCCACACTTTCAAACCAGAGACTTGGGGAAAGGAGAGAAAAGAACCTCCTCTTTTTATCAGAAAAAATGCAAATTCACAACATGACCTAATCCACACCATTTTGTGGAACTGCATTTTATTGGCAGGCTGCAAACCACCACTGTGTGAGAAAAGCTCAAGGTAATGAGATCACCTTTCCCATTTTCAACCAACCAGATATCTCAATCAAAAAAAGGTAGCGCGTCTTTGCTTGGGAAATCGGTTACTACTCGTTACCTGCAACCAGGTCCACGCTGAGCCTGCAGCGGGCAACGAGCCGCGCGCAGGGACGCAGAGGAAGCACAACGTGTTTTTTTTGGCGAGACGACGGAGAACACCCCCAGCTGGCATCCTGCCCCAGCAGCTCCTGGTCTGGGGCTCTCGCGTGGCACAGGGGACAAACCTGGGCCAAGGAGGGAACAACCCCCTCCTCCAGCTTCGCGGGGGGACAGATGTCGGTTTGGTTTGCTGGGTTCAGGCTCGCACTCTGACCCCGAGCAGGGTGCTTCCCCCCGAGCTGGGTGCATTTTTGGCAGAGATTGCCAGTTCAACAAAACTGGAATTTTCCAGCCAGACAATATTGATATGCAACGGCATTTCACAGGGGGCTGGGTGAGATGGGAATTTGCCAGAAACAGGCAGCTCTTACTTCTACTTAAAACTTTCTTTTAATCTCACATTCAATTATCAGCCATGTAACGTATTTTTAGAAGCTTGCAACAGAAGAGCGCTGTCACTTTTGTTCCAGCCTGACTTTAAAGGTGTTTTTACAGGAAGATTTTGAGTAGTTTGTGCCTGTTCCCATCCCAAAACTGGGGAACAGAGGCTTGACAAGTACCTATAGACCAAAAAATAAAAAATATCCAGGCTGTGCCTTGTTCAAGGGATTTGAATCTGATGCAGAGAGGCTTGTACAGATGATGGAGAGGGAGAAAATGAGGCAGCAGAGGAAGATGATGTTGACAGCAACATTTTTACCAGGGTACCAGCATTCAGGATGCAGAGACCTTCCCGCCCCCCTCGCAGCAGCAGGAAGACAGAGCGGTTTGGAAGAAGGTTGCCAGCAAGACATGGAACTGATCTCTCTTTGGAGGGCCAGGTCCTCCCAACGCCTGCCGCCCCTTCCCTCCAGTCCTCCCCTCCACGCCGGGCTCTCGCCTGGGGGGTTTGCGTTGCAAGAGCTGGATGGCACCAGGCCTTTGGGGAAAGCAGAAGAAGTTATTAAAGTCTCTTGTCTCCATCTCCCCTTCACAATGCACCTTTTATTACACTGGAAATATAAGCCACTCCGGTTAATGCTCGGGATTAGATTGTAAAGAAAGAAAACAAAAGGGAAGTGGTTGCCTGGGTTAGGAGCGTTTTGAGCCGCAGTTGTAGTGCATGCCTGCTTCTTGCAAGGTGTTTTGTTGAGTTGGAGTAAAACATCAAAGTCCATTATCTTCCACGCTTCCTCTTTTCTTCTCCCCCTTGCCCTCCAGCTCCTTGATTCACCGCACAGTACAAAATTAATTTGGTTTATTCCAGCACACGCGATAGCCGCCTATCTTCCTGACTCCCTGTCTGTAAGGAAACAAATTTCCTCCTTAAGCGCTTTCCACTTGACCTGCTCTTTTCTCCACTGAGAAAATTGAGGTCAGGGAGCTGCTGTTGCGCAGTGGCAGCCATTTTCTGACGGCCCTGGGTGCAGCTGCGAGTGCCGCGGCCGACACGGGCTCGGGGTCCCCGCACCGCTGCCGGCAGCAGCTCCGGATCTGCTGGCTGGGGCTCGTGCCTGCTCCCTGCTCCCACGAGACGTAGGCAGATTTAGGAAGGCGCCGGCTGCATTTCCCACTTGGTCCAATTATTTTTCAAGCCTCTCCTGTGCTGTTGGAGAGGTTATATCTGGTGAGCCCAATAAATAAAAACAGAGAGCTGTGGTAGGGGGTAGAGGTGTCAGGGCGTCGGGAGCAGAGTTATTGACTTCAGCCATCCCATTAATGTGCAGATGTCAGTGGACTACACTGAGCTGGAAATGCAAGAAGAGAGGGATTTGCCTCTGCGTTTCTTTCCTCCTTTTGTATTTCTGCCTAGAAAAATTGGCACAGACCGCCGAGACCCCACGCACCCTACCTGCCTTGTGCTGGGCATTCCTGGGGCCACGTGGAGGGGAAGAGTGGCCACGTCCAGCCCCATGGGCCCGGCACGGGACGAGTCCTTGGCTTCCCTACCTGCTGGATCGGTGCTGCCAGGAATTCGGTATTGACCCACGTCCCAGGGTTGCTCTTTGGATATTTGCTGTGTGCTGGGTGGGGCACGAGAAGCAGAGCAGAACCTCTGAGGACATCCCCAGCCCAGTGTCACCGCAGGGGCTCTGACACGGGGACACGTGCCATGGGCAAGCCGCCTCCAGACGCCTGGATCCCCTCCACGCTGCCACAAGGGCCTCAAGACTCCCGGCACAGCCGACACCACCCATCACCCTCCCGAGACGCTCGCGGAGGGGGTGCAGGGGAAGTCGGGATGGCATCCTCGCCCGCTCCCTGCCTCCCTTCTGCCCAGCACTGCCCAGCGGGGCAGGAAGGGAGGGGAAAGGAGACCCGTGGTCTCTCCGAAGACGCAGCTCTGACAGGCGGCTCTCTGCAGCTCGCCGTGCAGCTGACTGACAGCAACTCCCTCAGCTCCAGCCTCAAACAGTCTGCTCCATCGGGAAGCAGCCCTGTGCAGCAAAATGTCCCCTTGAGCTCCTGCAGGTTCCCTCCCTGACGCTTGCTTTCGGAGGACAGGGCGGAGATTTCTCCCTGCCAGAGCAGTCCTTCTCCTCCTCCTTCGCTCACTGTTTCCAGCACAGGGTGAAGGTAGAGGGGGGCAGCTGGAGGTCCGGGCCAGGTCGAAGGGCTGAGCAGGCAGAGGACTGCAGCCCCAGGCCTTGAGAAGGAAGGTCACCCACCAAGGGGTGGGAGGGACCCACACTGTGTGTCAAACCTGCCCTGCCAGCAGCTATTCCATTCCTGCGATGGGTGAGGATGAAGAGAAACCCGATTTAAATGCACAGACATGGAGGGATTCTTTCAGTCTTCAATCTCAGGGCGAAGAGTTTGGCCTTGGCAAGACAAGGGGCCCAGCCTTGCATTTTCTTTACCCATCTCCACCAGATTCATCAGGTTTGTGCCTACAGGCACTGGCCCCTGGAGAGGCAGCTGGTGCTGGGCAACTGCGGGAGTCCACAGTCCACCAGGATGGGCCTGACAGGCAGAGCCAAGAGCTTATCTAGCAATTGTTGCTTCAGGAGCTTGTTAATCTGGATATGCAAATTCCTTCAGCACCAGCAGAGATGATACACCAGTGCCAGCTGTGTACCTCTAATGACTGCTGGTCTATTAGCTGCATCTTCCTCAAGCACTCCTATTACTCCTTGATTACAATTTATTTATTTCATGGCAGTGCTTGGAGAACCAAACCAAGACCAAAGCCCTGTTGGGAGGCACTGTGCGAACTCACTGCAGGGCAGGTCCACCCCGAGAGAGCTCCCTTTGGAAACGGGCAAGACACAGTCGCAGCTCGGGAACGAGAGATGGGCACAGCTCAACGTCAAACGCGTGCTGAGACACTGGGAATGCGTGTCAGCATTCCTGTGGCACTGGGGTGTTGGAACGGTGCTGCATACGCACGTGGGAAGGGCTGTGCTGAACGAGGGGGTCCCACAGAATCACAGAATGTTCGGGGTTAGAAGGGACCTCTGTGGGTCATCCAGTCCAACCCCCTGCCGAAGGAGGGTCACCTACAGCAGGCTGCACAGGACCTTGTCCAGGCAGGTCTTGAGTATCTCCAGAGAAGGAGACTCCACAACCTCCCTGGGCAGCCTGTTCCAGTGCTCCGTCACCCTCAGAGGGAAGAAGTTC
>Ga0065711_1026622_pt1 | contig 64273 bp, 32 predicted proteins | sample Hoacrofraction12_FD_59098 | JGI IMG/M metagenome (GOLD analysis project Ga0065711, IMG submission 59098) | Hoatzin crop microbial communities from Cojedes, Venezuela - Epithelial fraction 12 v2 (version 2) | ecosystem: Host-associated > Birds > Digestive system > Esophagus > Crop | place... | reverse complement strand
AAAACTGGTGGGTCGGGATAAGGGCAGTTTAACAGAACAGCAAACAGAGGGAAACAGGAACAACAACGATACAGATAAGGAGAAAACACAACAAAAACAGACCCGCTCTCTCGGACCGCACTGGCGCCGCACGCTCCCAAGCTGCGAGAAAGGTCCCGCTGCGCCGCCCCCCCTTCACTGGAACCCAGCGTGACGTCACATGGTATGGAATACCGGGCTCTGTTTGGCCAGGTGGGGTCAGCCCCCACCCCCTGGCTGTGCCCCTTCCTGGAGTCCGGTGAAAATTAACCTTGTCCTGGCCAAACCCAGGACATTACTACAGCCATAAATGTAGACTCAGGAAACCTGTTCAGCTAAAAACAGGGACTGTTATAACCAGGGATGACATGAGCATAAAATTTTGTGTGTTTTTTAGCCACTGAGAAGAGGAAATCGAGACAACTCCAGATGCAAGCTCAGCATCTTGTTGTTCTATTTTAAGATGAGGGTATTAAATACACATCACAATTACCCAAGTAGAATCCATAATGTAGATCAGTAGTCTTACTGCTTCAGAAGCATTGGATTTGATGAGTGTGGAGTGTAGCTAAGGGACAAATTTCATATCAATAGAATCTCCACTTCTCCTGTCTGTATATGTGTATACTAATTACTGACGCTTATGCTAATTAACCTCTTAGAATTCAGTGAAAGTCAGCATTCCTTTATATTTACATCATCTCTGACTCTTTCTTTGACTAGACAGAGGGAAAACCCCAGAAACTATAGTATCACAATGCTGGTCTGGCTTTAAGATTTAGGGCAAGGCACAGTGTTTTCTTTCTGCCATTTACCAAGGTCCAGCGAGAAAAGGAGTGTCCACCAACAGCAGGGTGATGACATGACTTCTTTCATGGCTATTGCTGCTGAAAGTGAAACAAGGGGATCAAGTGTGTATTTTGGCAAGTCCAACATGATTATCTGTGCATTACATCTTGGCAAATAAAAATACACGCAATAAGACTGCCAATCTCTAGCTGAAACTTGGTCAGTGGGGTCTGAGGTGGAAAGAACAAACCCAGACAGTTACAGAGTCCAGTCTTTGACCCTATGAATGGTTGGAGATTTTTGGCTCGGATTCCTTAGGCATCTACTGCTAACCAGGCTTACTCTGTCTTTTAGAACATCAGAAGGTCTTCCGAGTTGAACTGAGCATGTTTATTTAATGTACTTCTTGCCCACCTCTCTTTCACAAGCACAGCAGCCTAGCACCCTTTGTCAGCTTTGCATGGAAGGTGCAAAGTTCATGTTCAGACTCCGTGCTCTCTGTTGACGATTTTCCACAATATTGCCCAATTCTACCCAGAGTTGCTTGCAACAGATTTAAAACTTGCTCCTTTTTCAGAGAACTTCCAGTATAAATGAGAGACAGAAGAAACATGAAGCTGGAGAAAGAATACCAGAGCAAGACTGTAAGCACAAGGGATGGTTGATAAAAAGAACTGTTAGCTGGAGGTGGCAAAAGAGCAGGTAATCAGACACTGCATCCTTGGATCACAGAATGTGCCAGGTGGCCACAGACCCCGGGGTTTTGTCTTGGCCACTGCAGAGATAAGGCCAGCTGCAAAGCTTGGATCCCACTCAAATGTTTGCAATACAAACACCCTGAGAGCTGGGGTCATTTGGCGTGGGCCCATGTCTAGTTTATATTAATGTTTATTGCCTCTTGGCTATTTGGAAACTAACTTTCATAATTCACACCTCAGCAATGCACGTTTGGCTGTCCTGATGGCAGGCTACAAATCCGACTCTGCTATCTAGCAGCACTCCTTTCAGCTGTATGGAGCTGCCTTACTTGAATGACAACTTCATGGCTCACTGTTAGAAGCTTAGACAAAAAAGCACAAAAGGCATGTTTCCTGCTAGGGATTTCATCTTTCATATCCACCCAACACTTTTTGCAGCAACTCTTTGGGTGAGAAGATCAGTGTCCTCTTTGCCTGCCTTCCTTTCCAGAAGTCTCAGTTGGCAGGTAGGCTCTGAACTGACCTCCCTACTCGTAAGTATGGCTTAGACCTATTCTGTCATCTTCAAAACTTCACGTTAACGGTACTTAAAAATTGGCATAGATTCATCATTGGCTCCATGCTGGTCAAAGAACAGGACCAAGAAAAGAGAGAACAGTCTGGACTCATGCTCCTTGGAGCAGGAAGAGAAGCCAGTCATCATAGTGAATAAACTTATTTTTTATACTCCAGAAGATAAAGAACTCAGCCAAAGATACTCCTGTTTCATTTCACTCCTCTGGTAAAAAGTACATTTTATTAACTAGTCTTTTATGTTTAAGTCTGCTCTGTCCTTTCAAGGTGGGGGGGGGGGGAATCAGCAAAAGATATATTTCATAGAGTCTGTTTCTGGGAGCGTGTTGCATACTTAACAAGTTCATCTTCCATGAGCAGCCATTTCATGTATCAGACCATAAGGATTTCTTGGGTTCAGACTGCAGCACACATCTGCACTCCCTGTTAGATCCTCTTCCTTCGTGCAGGAAAGCCAGAGTAAATATTATATTAATAATACTTTCTTCCTCTTTCTGCTCCTTGTCTGAGTATTTCTCTGTCTTGTCTTCCCCTATTTATAGTATGTCTTACAGAGTATTGATGGGCATCTTCACACTGTGAAAAGTGAAGGAGGTAGTAACGCTGAAGGATACTGTTTTCTCTAGTGGTTCAAACTCAACTCTGGAGATCACTTGCCTTTTAAAAAATGAGGTGTACTAGCCTGGGCATTACAAGCTAAACTTCCCTTGGTAGTTTCCCTATTTATATTACAAAATGGGGCCAAACTTGGCCCATTTCTGACCTCAGAGTCTATGCTATCCAGCGTGACCCCTGACGCCATACACTGTGTGAGGTACCCACTGTCTGAATTGCCCTGTCCCAACATCATCAATCTTTCATTTAAGCAAAAACCAACCCCAACCGAACCCAGTTTGGATGAACCAATGTTATGACAGTGAACAGTTTATCTAGGTAAGAAAGCTGACACAAGGCAATTGCATCTCAGGCTCCAGTGGGCAAAATCTAAATAACCTTTTTATTGTCCTATTGACTTCTGCTGTAGGAAAGAGCACTTCCTCTGACTGGGGCACTGCTCAATTTACAGACCCTGTTGAGTTTTCATTTTAAAAGAAGAGAAACACCAGGGGTTTGATTTTCTTCTCTCTTGCCCCCCCTTGGGGCCATCTGCCCTGAGCTCGGCTGGCACAAAGCCCTATCAGATTAAGTTTATGGAAGTGATAATGTTTCACATCCAAGCATCAGTGCAAAAACAACAATATAAGGTTAAAAACAATTTACCACTTGCAGAAGTAAGCCGGTGGGTGAGACAGACAACTAAACCTTCATGATAAATCCTGGCTGAACAGCCCTGAATGAAATATTTCCTACTCTTTTTGTTTGTTTGTTTTTTAATCTGCTGTCCCAGAGCAGTCCAGCATCATTTTTGCAGTGGCCACTACCTTCCCAGTCCTCTGTCTGCATCTGTGCCACGGGTTTGCCTGGAGCAGCTGAGGGAAATGTCACTGTGAGGCATTTTCCCACTCTGATTACTCCAGCTCTTGCCTGGCCACAGGCCAGAACAGGCTCTGGCATAGTTCAGAGTTGTCTTCAAGTACTCGTGGATGTCATTCGTGTAGCTAGCGGGTGCTAGCTGGCTGGTGCCCACCCCACTTGGGGTCCCCTCTAGGCATTCCTCAGGGCAGGGGCAAGGACCGGGGAGGAGGGGGGAGGAGCGGGGTGCAGGCTGAGGTAGCCTGGCTTCACACCACCCTCTGGTGGAATTTCCTCAGTCTGAGGAGTCTCTCAGCTACCCTCAAGGTCCACTCATCCTTGCACTGTCCCCACAGCACAGAGGTCCCAAAGCAAAGCACAGGGCACTCAAGTGACTTTACAATTTTTGGTGTGACTTTACAATTTTTGGTGTAACATTGCTTTGATACAATGACTCTCTGGATACTATTAATTACAGAAAGCAATGGTTTGTAAACTTGCACCGTTACATTCCCTATTTATTCAGGATCTCTCTCCGCACCACTGTCTCCAGCACATTTTCCCCACACCTGGAGACAGCCCTGCTGCAATGAGTAGCCTCAGATCAGACTCTAGGTTAAGTTTTGGTTTAACCTTTAATGATGAGAAATGCAACATCCGGAGAAAGGAGATATGACTAGGAAATCACTCTTGTTTGTATATAGCTCCTTGTGGAGAGGAGCCCTGTCTCCTACTTGATTGTGAATCTTAGTTACAGAAAAGTACCACTGTCCAGCATAGCTCTGAGAGCTACACAGTGCTGTTTTCATTCAGCCCTGCTGAGGCCAGAGATAATTTGTACACTCTACATACAAGTTGCAGCATGTTAATGAATTCATAATAGTCAAAAGTACTCTATTCATAATACATCTGAAAAGGCAAAGTACATAATATTGATAAACAATATCTGTGTCAAGAATCTTGTAAACTGCAGTTAATTGAATCTAATAATGCAGATAGTTTTAAAAGGATGCTTTCAACAATATTTACAAGATATTTAAATTTTAATATTTATTTCATCAAAAAATTCTTTACAATGGTATGCAATGTACAGTTATTAGCATCTTCTCTGCTAAGCAATAAGTAGAGTTATAATTTTCCTGCTTCTGTCACAATGTACACCTACTTCATTTACATACAAAAGACTCCATATGTTGCAGTGCATTGAAGAATCAGGCCCTGCAGTAGAGCAGACTCCGAGTACTCATTAAACCCAATTAATACAAATTGAATTGTTGCTTTATCATCAGCCTAACCACCCCAAAGCCTCCTAATTTGTATGTGACCTCATAATCTCTCTCTGTTAGCATGTATGAAATAATGATGCATACTGCTTAACCAGTGTTTTAGCAGACTTTTTTCCTCAATTTCAGAATTGTTTTAAATAACTATGTTTATTATTATTATAATGATATATAAAATAATATGTGTTGTGAGATTTTACATTATTTTCCTTGTCTTATCTTTCTAGATGACTAATATACCTAATCTCATATTCAGTGGTATCAGTGGCAAAATTTACCCTGGTATCAGTAAGGGCCTATAACGTATAGAGAGAAATATCACCTGGATTAGTAGGAGCCACAAGAGGAACAAAAATATTCTCCTTTACAGGAAATAAGGCAGGGAGAAAGTAGGAAAAAAAAAAAAAAATCCCGCATGGCTGATCCCATTTACTTACTAGGAAGTTACGTTAATCTCGTGTATAAAACCTCACCGAGATGTCTAATTTTAAGCAAACATGCACACATGTATACACACACAAAACCCCACAGAAGGTAGCTGAGCTGCACATAATAGCTATTTCAGATTAAGAATCCCTCCCTTTTGCCTTTGCTGATAATCATTATTGCTATTGTGTATTCGTAACCAAGTAGATTAGGTTCTTTCTTTCTCTAACACACCAGACATTAACTTCTGGTAAGGCTGGTTTAATTAATCATTTTATTTTGTAATTACAGCTTCCAGTGTAAAAAGCTTATCTTCACATTTTTTCCATAGACAAAATCAGACAAACAGGCAAAGTCTTACTAATAACTAGTTCTTTTAAAGACTGTCTGCATTTGTTTAAACAGTACAGATTCTAAGGTTGTTGCACCAAAAGATGAGCCTGAGTTAAGAGCCTATGTCTCCTATAGCAAGCTCTCATTGAAACACAAGATCTCAGCTCATTTTGAGCTTTTGGGGGAATAGACGATGCTTTAATTTATAATGTAACCAGAACTATAAGAACTGCAAAAAAGGAGGGCAAGCATAGCGTTCGGACAATTTTAAATGCATTAGCCCATACCCACTGTTTTACACAGACTTCCTCTACAACATTCCTTTATTCATATTACTAGGTGATTTGACCCTTGAAATGAATAGTTCCTACCCATGATGTATGTCATTAGCTAATTTTGATGTAAGATTCACAGTTTTCATGTTAAGATGTCCATCCCCCATTGTTTCATGTTGCTTCTCTTTTTTTTTTCGTAAAGTGAAAAGCATTTTCTTAATCAATGTGTCTGCAGTGGGTGATATCGTCCTCAGAAACTTCTCCACTATCTGCCCATGGCTGAGACGTGTCTACTCTTGACTACAACCCAATAAAAATATTTTAAGTGATCTCTTTTTAACAAGAACAGTAGATAAATGTTCTCGAATTTCCTGAGCATCTCATATTGGCACCTTTTTAATGAAATAATGTCACCATAGCCATATTTCAGAGCTCGTTCAAAAGAGACCCATTTCCTGCTCAGGAGATTATGGAGCACCCACATGGAGAGGACAGAGATGCAGCACCTCTTAAAACATTGGCAATAGTGAGTAAGTCAGAGAAACAGGGGTAAAGAGGTCATAAGTGGGCAGCTCTGTGTGACTGTGTACGGTTTGCTGAAATCCTACCAAGCCTAAACCACAGTGTTATCTGATGAAGCCTGCAAAGGTACAAAAAGGCTTTGTTCTTAGCCTCTCCGAAAGAGACAACTTTCCTCAGCCAGTTATAACGCAGCTTTATGCCCCGAGCATCCCTTTTGTGTGCATTGTGGCAGAATAGCTTCTGGTCAGTCAGTTCATTACATCCCTGCAAAGGTGGGAGCCAGGAAGAATGCACAAGTGTAAATCAGACAAGCTGAACTAAAGCCCTAAGTCTGCAAAAGACTTGGCATTGATCACAGACTGTGTGGGTGGACAGTATCTCTCTTTATGCACCAGGAACATGGAGTAATGATTAGGCTTCTGTTTTCTCCACTCGCTTATGCTGCTTTGTTGGTACTGAACATGTGCTAAAATACTATGTTTCTTTACCCATAGTCAGTCTCCGCGTCATGCCACAGATGGCAGGTAACCTGAAATCACCCAAAGAATTGCACAACCAGCACCATGTTAAAACAGGGACTTAAAGAGGATGACTACTCTGTCTCTTTCTCTTTTGCTGCTAGCAGAAATATTGGAAATAGCACAGAGTAATAAAGAAGTTGTTGATACTATAAAGACAACTGAGCATCTGCTTAGTAATAAATTCTGCACAGGATATCCAGAAAAGGCTTTTATTTTAAAATATATCTTTAAATAGAGCTGGACTACAGAAGGAAGTTTGACTCTACTCCCTCCCTTGAACTTTGGGCTGAGCCACAGATCTAAACCACTCCCCAGATTATGGGCTACAAAGCAAACAGGTGTCTGTTTTTCTAACCTCTACTCTTCTTGACTGTGGGTAAACTCCCACAAAACCCATCATGAGTTTTCAGCATAGCAGAAAGCTAGGAGTAGGAGTGATCAGCTTCAGAACCCCAGGAATGGGTTTGCAAATGACCTTCCTGGCATCTTCTAAATTTTCAGGTAATTTGTCCAAAGTTAGAATTTACTGTATTCCTAAAACTGACCAGGACCATCTCGCACTGGTCCCCAGCGGTGCCCCGGATGCAACCATGCACAGCTGGAGTGTCTGGCCACAGTAAGACTTACCCGCCTCATTTGTCCCCATGTATCTCTCAGTGCTATTCCAGGATGCCATGACAGTCAAATAATGAACAACGTGGTTAACTTGAAATGTGTGGAGCTCTTGATTGTGCTAGCTTCAGCCATTTTGGCTGGGGGAGCTGTTGCATCTCCATTATGGCTAGCGCATCGCTACCATGGTAGGAGCCAATTCTCCTAACTTCTCGTATGGGCTCTACTCTCTGTTCTTGAATCCTGCTCACTGCAAACATCTGCGGCCCCGCCCACACCATCAATTCAATTCTCCTGACAGGTACAGATTTGTTAATACAGCACAATGTAGTCTTAGCTGTGCCCTTTTCTCCAAAGTCTTTAAAGTGCAGATTTTACCACGTGTAAAGCGGTTGTGAGGAGAATAAGGGAATTGGCACTTTTTTCTGTTTAAACCATATGCACCTCAGTGTACCTGCTTACAGGTAGAAAATATATTTCTTAAAAATGTAAACAGTTCAATCCAAAGAACATTTTGAGGTGGCTCCAATCAGAAAACCAATAGTTGTTTGGGCACAGAAGGAATTAATCCTGCTTTCTGTGGAGTTTTCCCTTACAAGTGGTCGGGTCTGGCATGCATGAAGCAAACACAGCACTTTTACAAGGGACCTTTTTCCCTTTTCCCATGTGGCTGTTCTGGTGCCTAACGACATGAGATACCACTCTGCAGCTTTTCCCACAGTAAGGGCATTTACAGCATCTGTCTCCTCTACCCATTGTCTATCTTCATGACATTTATTACTTAATTATCTGGGAGAGCTTCAGCCTTCTCTCACATTTGGTTGAAATCTGCCACTGGGCTCAAAAAACAAACAAAAAAAGACATCCAGGCAAACCCCTCAGTCCTACAAGCCTTATTTCCTTAAGAAACAGATTAAAATACAACTGCAATGCTGCCGACAACAGCAAAACCACACAGTGACAAAGATCACACGCTTTCTAAAGCAATCTCCACAACTCTTCAGGAAACAGCAGGTAAGCCACGTGAGGGGCAGTGCCTCCACCCTGTCCCATAGGCAGCGACTGCTAGTGCTGAAAAGCCAGGCACAAGGTACCAGGGCACCCGGTCATGGAAGCGCAGGGGAGAGGGACATGTGAGAGCAGCTCTATGCGACCTGTCAGCCCTGGGCTTTGGACAACGCCCTGCTTCAGAGAAGGAGAGCAATTCTGGCAGCCCGCCCTCTCCTCTGGCAGCCTATTTCCACAGTCACACCAGCTGCAGGTCTCGGCTTTCTCTGTCTCCAAGTCCTGGCCACGCCATCCACTGAGACTTACCAAAGGGCACCTCTTCTCCCCACGTACCAAGGCCCATAGGGAGAAGTCTTCTGCTGGATCAGATTTTCCCTCAGCAGCCTCTTTCCAGCCCTGTTTCATTTGCAGCTCTGTGCTGCGGCAGTGCCCCACAGAAGATGACACTGGGATGGTGGCTTTCATGGATATCCCCAGAGCTTATGTGAAAGTAGCACATGCATAGGTTAGGAAATCTGTAGGTTTCTCTGCTACCTAATTTTCCAAGATGTGTATCTGCTGAGCATCCCCTCCCTCTTCTCAGACTAGGTTCTGAATAGAAAAATTGCTTTTTACATATTAATTCTTTAAAAATGTACCTTTCCAGCACTGGCGGTTTAGATAAGACGAGGCTGAGAGTTGTTCATCCACAGAAAAAGCTTATTAGCTACTTTGATCTACCTGATATGAAAGATACTAGATTAACATATATTTTTCTAGTTTTTCAGAAAAATACTCTGTATATATTTTACCTTTCCTTTTGTGCCTTTCACCCATGCAGTGTAACTGTTGTCTGCAGCTTTCCTGTTGCAGGAAGTGAGATGCTTGGATTAGCACGAAGAAAAATAAACCAACTCCCACTAGCTACAGTATAAGTGTGGGATAGCTGGGAACTCAACACTTATGCCAATTAAAATATTAATGAAGAATTCTAGCTGATTTTTCTATATTAAAAAGGAGGAAATTCTGAAATACATGATTACTGTACAGTATGCAATTTTAAAAGATATCTTTGTTACTTGTTTGGTGCTCTAAATCACATAATTTTGAATATTGGGTTGGATTTTATCCCCTGATCTTTTTGAGAGGCAGAACAAAAGATAAAAGCACCGGAAAGAAAAAATATGAGGCAGCCCAGCTTCCCTGAAGTGATGAATCGAGTGAGTGGTAGCCATTTTTCAAGGAAGTTCACCTGGTAAATTCACAACTGACTTCATGTCAAAGGGAATAACTGCATTTCAGCTCCATGTTAGCCAGGCAGGTCAGCATTTCAAAGATAACTGGACTGCAGTAATATTTCCTAACTCCTATAGTTTCTTATGTGGGAGGATCATTTCGGAGAGCTCACCTGTCTGCAAATGTATTAGCTGGGCTGGAAGGGAAATGGGAAGGAAATTATGACAAAGGATTTTATAGGCTGATTTTGTTTCTAAGGCTTATATTTATAAAATGCAACCAAGTTGAGGAAAATTAATTTTACTGTTTCTCCACATTTACCTATTTCCACTCTGTGCTAATAATAGCAGGTATGCAAACTTTCCTCCTTCGGCTGGTGATTTGCTCTCTGATCAATATTAAGTAATGATGTATTATTGATGTACCCTGAATGGAGTCTACCAGCTGTGCAGGGACTCTGCAGGTTCAGGCATGCTCTCCATTAACTGTCACATGCCAGAGTTCTTCTGGTCACAGGAAGAGTTTTGGGTTTTTTTCTCCTTAGATCACTGCATTATTAACTCTCAACACAGACTATTGCATCTCACATGGGCGTATATCCTCTTTCCTTTGAGTATTACGGAGAAAAGCAGGCAACTGCTACGCACTTGTAGAAGTGGTTCAGACCTCTGCTTGCAAGAACAAATGCAGCCACAGAACACTTTGGGGCTAGCTAGTGACCTTGAAATAACTCTTCACTGAAGTTCGGTGAAAGTTTAAAGCAGATTACTTACACTTAAAAACATCCAAAAAAGATAACCAACTGCAGAGACACAGATTACATAGATGTAGATGACAGAAATAAAAGCAAGCTGAACTTAATCTTTTTGCACTAAGGATAAATTTAAAAGATTGCTCTTTATTCCTCTGTATCTGGCTGACAGGCTACAGATGTTTACCTAACTGATTTGGTTGGTAATGAAATACATCCTCTTGCATACCTATGTCTTGCACTACAGCCTTGGAGTTTGTTGTCTCTTGGCACCATGTGCTGGCTTACACTTTGGGTTCCTGTCCTGATCTCCCAGTCTCTTCCACAGACTGAACACTGTATCTCACATACAGAATATAAAGACACAAGCAGAATTAATGCATGCAGCGTATTTTGGCTCTTCACTGAAACTGTATGCATTGATTTTACAGTAACACTGGATTTGGGGTGACAGAATCCTACTCCTCCCTGTAAGTGAAACCATGATAATGACTTACTAAAAAATTGGCTTTGGTCTCATAGGAATGTCTTTAGTTAGATGGTACCAATGTTTGCAAACGACCCCATCTGTGTGCAAAAAAATGTATATGGAAATGAAGCGAAGCCTCTGCTGCTAAGAAATATGAATTGTTAGCCACAAGATTTACAGGAACTGTTTGAGAAGCAAGCATCAAAGTGTGTCCATGATTATCTAAAGCAATTCTTTGGCATATAGTAAGAAGTGAGATCAACCCAGGGTAAAAAAAAAAAGACAGAAAAAGGGTAAACCAGAAATTATATATATGAGAGAGTAACTAAGACAGCAACAGTTATAGTGGCAGAATTATCAACACATTAAAAGACAATCTGTGAATTATATTTATATCATAAAAGCTTCAGCTATATGGCCTTGAAAAAAACAGGACTGAATCTTAAGCTCTCCAAGCAGAGACAAGCTTACTAACCTCATTAGAGATCATCTCACACCAGCTGAGGATTTGCCCCTGTAAGTGATGGAAAACATAGGGTTAATATATTGAAATGAAGCTTTCAGCATAACAAAACACGTGGAGTTCTTGTTCACCAGTATACAGAAATACTCTAATAAGCAATAGCAAAAAACCCCAAGAAATAGGTGGTTTGATTTTGAGAAAAAGCTGTACTTTGGGATTTTTTTGTAAATATATCATGTTCTGACAACAAAATTGAGAAAATCTATTTTGCATTAAAATCAAATGGACTACTTATTTAAAAATACTAAAGGAACAGAGGATGTCATTTTGCCTGTCTGCTCCTTTTGTCTGTTAATCATGTGAAAAATGAGTGCTCCTTGCAAAATTTTGAAGCGTTGAGCTCAAATGCAGCAATGGGCGAAGAAGCTGTTTAACAAATGAAAACCATATTAAAGATAGAGATTTTACACAATTGCTTTAAAGAACTTTTACTTCTCAAAAAAGTGCATATTTAGGTTAACATTGTTAGACTTAAGTAAGTTTCAGTCTTTCCCATCCACAAACCAGAACCACCAACAAACCTCCCTGACCATTGCATACATTGCTTGAGAGAGGTGCTGCCGCACATATACACACACACATTCGATAAAATCCCTCCCTAGGGAAAGCACAGGGCAGCTGGAAACCCTTTCTGCATGCCCTGATTAGCCACAAGCCTGTGCAGCAGAGAGCTAAACTGCAACTGAATTCCAATCCCAAGGACTATTTTACCCCCATATAATTTTATTTCCATAACAGGGATTATTAATTTCAGTGCCCTAGATAAAGATATCTATTCTTTTCGAATAGCAAGACCCAGCATTTAACTGCGTAGTGACATTCAAAATTCAGTGATCTGGTCCATGCACCTTTGGCATTGTTATTTTTGTGTTTGATTTCAATGAGGACAATGTCCCCCCAAAAAAGGATAATCCTTTCTCTCCTCCCTCTTTGCTCTCCACTCCATCCCCTCCTCCTGCAAAACGCAAAGGCCCTGGACACCTTAACTACACTCGGATACAATTTGGCTGGTGTTAAATGTCAATGAGCAATGATTAATAAGGGAGCTGCACTAGCTCTAACTCCTATCATCGTCATTCTGTCAAACTGGTCATTTGGTGAAGCTGCTGAAATGTAGGTATTTGGTTAAGTGGCCATTTCACTTAGGCCTTTAACCATGAATAAAACTTTTGGGTATTAGATCAAACGAGAGTGACACAAAATGACAATATGATCTGAATTCCAGACAGATGCATGAGCAGACTTTTGGAAAAGAGACAATTACATGAACTACAGAAAAAATAATCTTACATGATAAGGCTAATTGTTGAATTTAGCTGTATCTAGAATCTATCTTCATATTGGTTACATCCTTTAATGCTCTTGTTCACAGTGTGGTTCATACAGCTCGATGTTGGGTGACTGATGTGGGGACCACCTACGGTATATTGTCCCCAACCTCTTATTTCACAGACGCTGGATCTGAATAAGGTCTTTGCTTTTTTCCTGCAATGCTGTCACAGTTGGTTTGTTGTTTTTTTTTTTTTTAATACTACTGAAAAAGTGAGTTATCATCACTCTCTTTTTTTGAAAACCATAAAAAAAGTGCATTTTGAATCCCCAAAAAGACAGGATTGGGGGGGGGGGAGTGGAAAGGAGGTGTCCTCATCTTTCACTCTCGCAGCAGGACTTAGAAAAAGACAACTTATGTGTATGTTTTTTTCTGCCTTACCTCTCCCTTCATTTCTCTGACCAAGTAACCATTAGTAACCACTGAATCTCCAGGATACTGACCCCAGGCATGTAATAAGGGCAAAATCTTGACTAACTGTGACTCATTTTGTGGGACGGCAGCCAAGAAAAGAAGTTAGCAGTAGTCCTAGTTATCACACCTTCTGTATTGGAGGCACATTTATCCTTTAATACACAAAGACAATATTTATCTCATAAAGAAGATATTCTGATTTTAAAGATACATTTTTCAGGTTGTCAAACTCAGACTTAAAAGCAGAGGAGGACAAACTGAGTCTCAGGAAAATAGCCAACTGTAAGATAACATGATTTGGCTTTTTTGTTTAACATGTATTAAACAAACATTAGTTTTGTAAACTGAAGTGCAAGCAGGGATTTTGCTTTCAGCTTGCATATTTTCTTTTCTTATCTCTTTTCATATATGTAAGTGACCATATTGTCTTCTTTTAACAAAGGACAACATACGTTCCATATAGAAATGAAAACATACTCCTTCTGAATATGCACTAGGGTACCATTATGAATTCACTAGTTATGTTTGGACTAAACAAGGTTACTTTTGTGTAAAGTTATTTCCATATGTAAATTTCTGTAGTACCAGTCTACACTACTCCAGTTAAAAATTTACTCAGCCATAAACAAATAAACAATAGAGATGTTCTATGATTCCAGAATTTTGTGACATTCAGTACTTGAAAGCAATAAATTACTTATTCATTCCTGAATGAATGGGGGTTTTTTAATATTGTCCGTTATTCTCCAGTGTGTTCTCTGGTCTTAGCATGACTTACATCTACATATTTTGTTGGAAGCATAGCAGTATATGTTCAGTGGAACCTGATGGAGGAAAAAAAATCAGAACTTTTGGTTGTGACAACAAAGTAGCTGTTGATAAAAGTAGAAAACAAGTAGAAAGAAGAATTACACAAATGTTATTTGAAAGATTGGCTGATAAAAAGAAGGATAACATATTTATAACTACTTTGTAATGAAACATCCACTGATAATTTTACATCAGAAATAACATATATTGTATGCATATCACTCCTTCTGAATTAATTAAACCAAGTTGAAAGATTATAAACTCCATCAATCTCTTCATATAAAGCCTATATATATAAATGAATTGTTATTCTACTCCAACAGATGGCAAAACTGAGTAACCAAGATTAAGATCTGAATCCACGAAGGGACTTAAGTGTTGCAAGAATAACTGAAAAACAGGGTCCTAAACACTCTTGCTCAACTGCTGTCTGATGCTATGAATCCCCAAACTGTTTGTTGGGTTTTTTTTTTCCTTAAATGTGCTCAAGGCACCTCAAGCAGCCCCTCTGAAAATGCTCTTCTTGCCACAGTACCTCCCTCTGGTCCAAGACCCAGCAGAGACCCAAGGTTACACCTTCCCTCCTCCACATCCCTGACAAATAAGCTATGGTAGGAAAGCGTTCCCAGAGTTGGTCTAGCAGTAAAATAGTCAAAATGTCATAGTTCCTCTGCCTGTCTCCAACACACTGACTGCTGATGTTTGGGAAGTTCAGAGAGGAAGAGGGAGCTCTGGATGCAGTTACCTCCTTGGCATGAGAAAGCCCAAGCCCCAGTGCCGTCTCCCTGTGAGAACATCCAAAGAGTTCATTTGGGTGGGGACACTGCACTTTTACCAAAGCCAGGATACGCTGTGCTGAATATCTGAAGATTCACAGGATTGAAAAGGAAGAAGGGGAGGCGCATGGCTTGGTAGTGACCCGCTTCAGGCAGCAAGCTCATAGTGGAGGCGTCCCCCTTTCTAGTCCCACTCCACAAAATGTTCATGCATGGCCTACAGCACACAAACTTGTAGTTTGGGCACACTCCTGGGGAAGCATTGCACATCTGCTGGCAGTTGTCTCTTCCACTGTCAGCATAAATCCTGGACCGCAGGGCCATTACACGTGAAGAGATGTTGTCTCTTAGCTCTTATACTACCTCCTAACCTCATGCAACCAAAAGTGCTTTCCTTTAGCTCTTTGAGTACAAGGCTGTAGTCTGACTCCTTGAAACTCAAGGGATATAAGAAACCTCCATGAAGTACTAAATAAACCACTTATGTTCCCAAAACTGTTGGTATTTCAGACTTTCCCTTCATCCATCCTATTAGCATGCTGTAGACAGCTCCCCAGGTTGTCCATGTCGGGGGCCACGCTCTGCAGCTCTCTGCTAGGCCTGGGCTTCAGTGTCACAACTCTTAGAGTTAACACTTCCAAGTCAGTGAAAAATCTAGATGTAGAAATCAGAACACCTGACTCCTGTGTGTATTCCTTTAAAATTTATACTATACTCCGCTTAGAAGTTTCATATAGAACCAGTTTGATGGGTATCCACAGAAACCATTAATTATCCACTGGGCTCATTGGGCAATTAATGGCTTCTATGAGGGTATGTCAAAATGAACTAAATGAACTATATTTGTTCAAGACATTCTTAATCTAGCAAGCCAGAATCAACTAAATGGCCCCATAAGAGCAAGTCCAATAAGGCAGAAATGAAACTATCACATCTGAGTTGTTCTGAAAAGAAGGCAACTACTGTTCTTAAATTACTTACCATTAATATTTACAGGATAATATATGCTTTGCAATATGTGGTACACTAAAAAGCATGCAGGGAGAGTTTTCATAGTCAATGAGGTATGCAGCTATTTGTATGTGATTAAATATCTGATCCTAACTTTCAGTCATGTTACTAAATGATTACGCCCAAAATATTGCCTTTTAAAGTCAAGTATGACCTCTGTCTTATGCAGGAAAAATTTCTAGCAATATACAATAGTTATTTTTATTCACACTTCTTCTGAAGGTAAAATCAATATTTGGGCATAGCGGCCACTGTATTTGGTGCTAGCCACTCTCCTCACCTTCCTCAGTGCCAACGTACACCATATAGCACCTTTCTCCTCTCAGAAGCAAAATTATGTGGGACTTCATAGGAAAAGCTAAGGACATGAGGCTATTACCCATCTAGGGAAGAAAAGACTTTAAAAGAAAATCTGGGGTCCCAAGCATGAGCAACCTGACAGCTGCCTCTTCCCTCTTACAATGATGGAACTTCAGCTTCTTCACAGTGCAGTTCCAATCAGTTTATTGTTAAGTGCAAGAGGCTTGCTCAGACAGGTACATCTTATGTCATTTGCCTTTTACTCATCCAAACACGTGCATGTTGATCTGGAAATCAAGCAGCAGCCAGAGTGGCTGACAGAATACAGGTTTGGTAAGCTCCCAGGTAACATATAGCCCAACAAGCTGACTCTACCGATCCTGCACATTTGGTAGTGATGTGAAATTAAGCCTTGGAAGTTATTTGCAGCATTTTTATTTTTGTGGCTATGAACAGAAAGGCTGTGCTTGGATGTAAATGAAAGTTACCCACTGTACATGCATGCCCTTTCCAGCCATTTCTTAAAGCCCTTTATGCCATCCAGAGCATTATGTCAGCTGTGCTCTGCTGAACAGCACCTTCAGAGAACATTTCTTTAAAAGGAAAATGACATTGATCAGTTCTGTTACATTACACATAATTTTTACTAAACATCCACTCAGCTGTCTGCTCTGTTCGAACCAACTACTGCAACTCTCTTTAGAGCAGGGAAGTTACGCTGGAGGACCCAGGCAAAGAACTGCAATCATTGTAATCAATTGAAAAAAGTTCAGAGCTGGCTGGAGACTGATTCAATGCCAGGGTGCAACTTGTACATCAATCCTAATTAAAAGAGGAAATAGATTTGTTGGACAAATACAATGTCTCAGTGCAATTCCTATCACAAACCATAACAGCTACCAAATTTTACAAATTGCATAGTCTACCACTACCATCCAAAGAAAGCTGAAGAGGATAGAGTTGCTTGAAGAATGACTTTTGAGCTAGGTAGAAAAACCTGTTAATGATTTCTTTTACAATTCCTTTTGTAGCCAAAAAGAACTGCCTTTTTCAAAAGAGTGGAAAACCACAACTTATAACTAAGAAAGCTGGCCTTCTACTTTCCAGTTGTTGATGAAGACACAACATTTCCAATGTATTTTCACTACAGTATTTCACACTGACAAAAGGTGGACTTCTTCCAGTTAGCTTTACTGCCTCCATAAGAGATCTGGTTTCTAAAACCCCAGCTCTGGCTACAGGAAAATACTGTGTGGGGCACTGCAGAAGAATAGAAAGTTAACGTATGAGTTCAAGCTCCCTGCACTGTTCAGTCACCACTCTGCAGCAAGGACCTTGGCAATGACTGGTTTGTTCCCTGTTTCCCCTGTGCACTAGGTACTGCCCAGGCAGTGCCAAGCACACATCTATGAACAACCCAGATGCCACGTAGTTATTCCCCAGTGCAGCCTGTGAATGACAAGTGAGCAGTGTTCATGTAACACGGGATCCCAGGAACTTCTAGCCTGTCTGCTAACCTATCTTAACAACAATGTCCAGTTAGTTGATGATGTTACTGACACCTGAACTTGCGTGTCTCCTCTGAATACTAATGAATACTAATATCAAGAGCAGCAAGTCATTTGTTTTGATAGTGCCATATCATACCACATGCATCTCTGATGCGACTATCTCAAAGTGCAGCAGAGTAATGCATGCAGCACTGCTATAGAAGTGGGAGGGCACTATCAGCTCTGTAGTGATGAAGCAGGAGCAAAAGGACCCCCCCCTGAGGTGTTCTAAAGGCATCCTTATTTATTTTGGCTTCTATCACTCCAGGGTCATATGCCTGGATAAGATAAAAGAACTGGCATCCTTCTAACTCAAGAAGTAGCATTCATACCCTTGTTACTGTAACTGTAGCTCTACCTCAAACATTTCTTCAGCTGATGTGTAAATAACCCTCTTCATCAGTTTATCTTCTATTTTTGAGGCTTTTCTTTAAGCTCTTTTAATAGAGTTTCTGGTAACAGTGTTTTATGTGTCAGTGTGCAGCTTTGAATTAATAGCTGTCATATTTACTTTCAGGTTGACAGTCTTCATATTTGTCAGAGTATTATTTGATGCTGCTATGTGGAGTTCATCAGAGCTAAAGGCATACTTGTCATCCTTTGCCTGTGCTGGCCGCACTCTGGGGATGTCTGCAATCAGTTAAAACCATGGTGCAACCCATTGCCTTTTTGGATATATATTTCTTTTTTCTGGACACTATACTTTTAAGTGGTGTTTGTCCAAAGTATGCAAGCCCCTCTGTTGTTCTTGTTTTGATCTAAGATAGAGTTCTGCATAATTTTTTACCTTAAGAAGTTTGGGTTTTGGTGACATTTTTGCATACCAAATCGTGCCTGTTGTGTCAAAGAACTGTGGAGTTCACTCTGTGCCAAATGACTTCCTCCCTCACCAGCATGCATTAACTAGCACTTTAGAAGAGCTGTATTCAGCTTCACTCTGGATTTTCCAGTAATTTCTCTAAATGTTCTTCCCAGCTCCTATTAGGACCCAGTCTCCTCTTAGGTAGCCTTCAAAATTACAAGACTCTGCTTACTCTGAGCCAATCTCACACGTTTCATTTTTACATGGAATTCAGGGTTCCTCACATTTCTGCACTACTATTTCACAGTCAGCCTCTGCTTTATTTAACAAAAAATTATTAAATGCAACAAACTTTCCAGAACCAGCTGCTGTCAAAAACCAAGTTACCTTCTGAATGTCTTCATTTCTACTGGCACTGCTTGCTTACAAACATAGAGCAAAGTGCCTACTGAATTTCCTTCAGTTGTCTTCCACATCTCCAGAGAGTTTTGGCTCTGACATAGATTTGAACTTCTCAACTCCTCTACTTAGGCTATTTTTATTCTTGGTCCTATGTTGTGCTCAGTAACCACTTGGAGACAAGGTGTTTAACACAGCTCTATTCCATTCAGTTTCTCTGCTCCAGCTGCATCTGTATTACAGCAAGTGAGGCTTTTACAGATACAGCTCCTCACATCTTTAACTGATTACAAATTACATTAGTGTAGCTATGTTCTTTTTCTGATGAATAGCTTTTTCTGAGCAATCTACAGGCTGTATATGCATGGGACTGTTCACTGTGACAATTCACTGTTCTTGCTGTGTGATTTAACATACTATAGCTTTTGCCCCATAGCTATTGCTTCAAAACTTCGTAGTTATTTGGGTTATTTTTGTAAGAACATGCAAGAAGCTTCAGATTTTACAAGACAGTTTGCAATACCAGCTTACTTCTTTGCAAACAAACTCCTATGAACAATACAGCTAAATACATTGGAACTGTAGCTGAAATAAATAAAAGTTATTCAAATGAATAGTTACAATCAGCTTTTTTGAAACACACTTTTGCAGCACACATTAGCATATAGCTCTTGCATTGCTCTGAGAAAAGTGTAAGAAAAAACAGTTGCATTTTTTACTGCAAAGATAAAAGAGCAATCCAAATGGAATTTGAATCACACATCCTTCAGGAGCTGTAAAAGCAAATAGATGGTGGCATCCTTAGCTGGTTCAACTGGCACAGCTCCATGGAATTTCAATAGTTAATCTCAGAAGTAGTGACCAAAACAAGATAAAACTATCTGCTCTTTAAAAAGTCAAGGCAGTAACATGAGTAATATGAAAGCAGTGACCCCACAAATCTTCCTATAGTGCTAAAGATATATTTCATGCAGTTTTACATCCCCTGCCAGCAGCTGAGCTGCAAGTTACATTGCATGACCAATGTGACATGTTTACTGAGAACTAGAACTTCAAATTCTTACAAAATGCTGAGCAATTTGATGGGACTGTCTTTTTTAAAAAGCTGGCTGATAAAAATGTACACGTGTGTTATACTTGTATACAAGTGAACATTTCAGTGTGTCCTGAGCAGCAGAGGCTCTGAAACCAAAGGTATGTATGTGAATCACAAGAGATATCCTCTGGAGGTCTGGCTAGTCAGTGAAGACCATGGCTGCTCGAACACCAGCTGATGAATTTGCGGACCAGCATACTCCAGGACTCTTAACTTTGATAAGACAGCTACAGATACTCCTGAGGTTTGTTGGGACTAGGCAGAATAGGGAACTCTATGCATGCACATTTATCTACCAGCTAGAAAATTTTCTTTATGAGCTCTTATCTTAGACTGAGTTGACTGGTATGAATATGGTCTATGCTTCATAATTGCTTTAAAGGCTTTCTTCTTTTTTTTTGATCTCCTCTTGCAATATTTCTTAATTTCCATTGTTCATAAACTAATTTATTAGGTCTACTTTATGTTTTTGTTTTATACATTGAGCCCAATGCTCATTTCCCTGAAGTCTGGTGTTAACCACAGCCTTCACATTACATATGTTACCCACTGCAAAGGCAAAAAGAAAAGGCAATAAGAGGTAGGAGACTGACTTGAAGGGTAAAGAAACATACTGCACATTGAAAATAAATATTGCAATTACCTTGGTCTGGGAGCAAGCTGGAAGGCAACTGATATCAATTTTGTACTCAGCAGCTGTAAAAGTCTGGAAAACTGGTCTGTCATGTAAGTCCACTACACTCTGAGCTAGAATGAGAGTCCCCAGTTCTGTCCTGAAGGTAACAAAAGATACACTTCAGCATAAATATGTGACTATTCAGACTGATGGAACTACAGAAACTACTGGAAAAAATATTGTACAAGTGGTCAGACCAGAATGTAGTCTCTGTATCAAGAGCACATTGTTTACGTAGATTTTTGGCAAAAGATGAAGGTGAGGTTACGTTCGGTTGGCTCTTTACCAGGAGATTCCTCAGGCTGGTGGTAGGAATAGGCACAGCCTTGACAACCTGTACATTTTTTGAATATTCTTTTCTTAGCAGATGTATATTCAATAGAAAAGGCTTTGAGTGATATTTGATTTCCATGGGTTATAAGAGGTACTGAAGCACCTCCTTAACCTATGTAAGTTTGCTGCTGTGGTGGGCAAGACCACCTAATTTCTAGGGATTTACACCTTTGCAAAACTCAGAATGTTACTAGGCAGTTTCTTCAGATAGTCACAGGCCTTTTTAGCTGAAGAATTTTTATTTTAGATAACAATACAAAACAGCTAAAGGCTCTCTCTTCCCTTGAATTAAAGTCTGACCCTTTTCTCAAAAGACTCAATAGAATAAGTCCCCATACACTTCAGTGAGAACAGATGGGAACCTCCCCTTGGCAAGTGGGAATCAAATCCTTTTCACTTCTAATTTACATTCTGTCCACCCTTAAAGATCCTGGCCTCAGAAGAGAAAAAGCATTATTTTCTGATGACTTGAATAGAGAAATGTTCATACTTTCACAGCTCTATTGACTCACTAGTGTTAACAAACACAAAAAACTTCAGTAGAATATGCAGCAAAAATTCAGACGACTGCTACCCAGCAGATAGGTTGAGAAGTATGGTGCTGTTTTACTGCACCAAGTTGCTACTTCTAAGGTACAGTAATGAATCCAACTAACAAAAGACAGCACCAAGATTAGATAGAGTGACAGAAAATACAGTAGGGTATTCTTTCAAGGTCTTCTTTCCTACAGGTTTTCAAAGTAATTGATTTTGGATGAAAGTTAGTAAATTTGATATTCAGTTTATGAGAAATTAAAAAATGATGAGGAAAACCAACATTCTCTCTCACTATTAAATCACATGGAAAGCTTCAGTAGTGATTAAAGCTAAAGTTCATGTTTTGATATCAGCTAGGCTGAAACATGTGGAGAGAAACTGTGATTATAAATCAAACTGAAATTCTAGGCCAGAGACCTTCATTTTTCTTGAAATGGAGACTAAAAAATGCTGGGCAAATAGCGTCTATCTGTTTAAAAAATGTCACATAGAGTAAAAAATACATCCATTTGTCCCCCTGAAAGAGGCTTATAAGGAATGATGATTTTATAACCAAAGACATATTGCCCTAAACAAAAATGGGTCAGCTACTCAGCTGCAAATTGGAGAGCTCCAACAGAGATCTCAGAATTTCCCCTGATAATGCTAGAGCCAGATCAAAGGAGTCTCTACCAAAAAGTTATGAGATGAACAGGTTGAGAGTTGGAAAATATAGAATAATTACAAGTAATTTCCATGTACTGAGACCCAGGGTCATTTGTGCATCTGTCCTCAATACCACAGCAAATGGGTTTGGGCTATCGTAATGCTGACACATTTAGTGCACTTGGCTTTCTGTTCAGAAGGTACGCTATGGTGGATGGATGGAGAACTAGACTTTTGTAGGAAATTACCTTAAATGGGTTTACCTCAAGTATCTAATTTTTGAAGGTTTACTGTAAACCATTAGGCTTGTATAGACAACCATTTGCAGGTGAAGCAAATGGAAAATAAAGGCAGGCAGTTATAGAGAAGACTTGCATTAAAAGTGCTGAGAAAAAATATTGCATCAGACATCTTAAATGTGTTCTGGAAAGAACTTACAGAACAATAGATTAATGACTTAAAATGGGCTTAATTAATTATTAGCCAGTAGGCTTCATGAACGCTCATATCTTTGAACAGAATATAAATCATAAATAAACTAGATGTAGGGCCTACATTATGCTGAGAAATAAAACTAGAATTCATTTAGAAGCAGACAAAATGGAAAAGACTTTGCTCAGTATCATCATTACTTCATTAGGGACAACAACATAGAGCTGAAGCTGCACAAAAATCAAAGCCCAGCAATAAAATGGCAGTAATTCATGGCTGAAATACAGGATCTTCTTCACAGACTATGGCTTCTGCTTCACAGCTCACGTATAAAAACAGAGTGATGGAAACTTAAGCACAAATAGAAGAAAATGAAGTTCAGGCAAGAAACATGAAAGAAATTCTTCCTGGCTGATGCTGAGGCAAGCTGACTGGGCCACTCGGCCTGTAGCAAAACTGTCACTGTGTCATCGATCCTCAACAGTGTTGGGTTTTGCCACAAACTGCAGTTGTGAAGACATAACTTGCATAGTTTCCTGAAGGTCTGTATCCTAACCAGCCTTCTCAGACTTCATAGGTCAGCTCTCCCTCTACTATACAGCTGCTAGTCCGGCACTGACTTTTAAGTAAATTAATTCAGGAAAGTGTGCTGAGTAAGTTAGAAGTTACTCTATCCAAGACCTGGGAATCCAGCTCAAGCCTGTCTTATCTTGAGAAACCTCCATGCACAATGATGGCTAATTCAGGGAAACAGCATCTTCCCTTCCTTAAACAAACAGTGTGACCAACACATTAAAAAAAAAAAAAACAAACTGCTCTGAATGCACTATTTATATCCATCTTTCAGCATCAAACTCCAATTCCTGAGCAAGATGACAGACCTAAAGCCTTAACTTCATAGCTAGGTAAAGAACATCAAACTTCTCTAGCTGAAGTTAGCATGAGATGTGTTCCCTTTTATTTCTCATAGGCTTTGTCTACATTTAAAAGATTTGCCAGCATACATATGGGTATGTCTACATGCTATTTTCCAGGCAGATGTGAACTCCAGCTGCCTGTGCTTCTCTTTGGAGAGACATAAGACATCTCTGAAAGAGAAACCATGTTGCTGTGGTTAGCGCAGAGCCCCAGCTTTTGTACTCCAGAGCATATTTATTCCCAAGCTAACTGCAGCAATGTACTTTTTTCTTCAGAGAAGGCTCACATCATGCCACTTGCAGGACAGACAGAAAAAAAATCATGATTTTCTGAAAAAAAGCAGCATTGGCTGGCAGCACAAGAAAAAAATCTGTCTTTATGCAGTCAGAAATCTTGCTATAGCAATCAATAGGCAAAAAAAGCCCTATTGCTGATGTAGGTATATCTGCTGGGTGTTTAAGGTTGCCTCCTGGCAGCATTACAGTTAGCAAGGCTGGCTTCAGGGGACTTACCCTCAGGGATGGCTGTAGGCCAGCAAGATCAACACAGTTGCAACAGGCCTCATGCTTTGTAGGACCCTGGGCTACATGTCCTTTCCTGTGAACCCGTGCTTTAGAGGGCTCTCAATTTAGCAAATACTGCAAGCCCTCCCCTGACACACACCCCCTTGTGTTAATTACGGTAAGTGCTCTTACATGAGGTAAACCCACTGACAGACACCCATTCTGTCTGTTCAAACAGACTCTAAAAGGCAAAGCAAATTTGTGTTGGTCTGCATGTCCCAGTTTAAGCAGAACAAAGTGAATAAATAATAAATAGCAACCGGGGTTAGAGCACAGCTGCTCTGACTTCCCAGATCTCATCTCTCATCAGCTGGCTCTTCCTACACTGCCAGCTGACTCAGTTGGTTGTAGTGCACGTACTGTGGACATGTTTTATGAATGTTTTTGTTTGGTTCTCCATCATCAAACCTTGGCAGACTACACTTACCTGCTAGACACAAGGTTTTTTGACTCCTTTATGAAAGTCTCCAGGAAATACTCTTCAGTGCAGATCAAGTGAAAACTGTCCACGCTTGCCTCTTCTGTCCTTGCCCTTAGGTAGCTGTGTACCTACCTACCTACCTACCTCCTTCCTGTACACTCTTCCCAGTGACAAATGTGTAAGAGATCTCTTTCTGACAGTGGAAATAGTGAAAAAGCAGGGTATCTGGGTTTCAGAAGCATAATCAAGTCATTTGTTCACACATATTAGTATAATGATTTCAGTTTCAATATTTGGCTTTTGCCCTTCCTCTATCTTAGACAAAAAATGCCAAAAGGGTGGCAGCTGAAGAGGCAGGGACAGATTCATATAGCAGGTCAGACTAATTGTTCTTGTCACATAGGATGGCTGAGACCATGTCTGCTTAAAAATGCAAATTAAAACATAGTGTACAATCACTGTTGCACACACCAAAAAACTACAAGGCATTTAGGGAACAAAGAGAAGTGCTGCTTCATAGTAGCACAAAGTGTCTCAGGGCACACAGGGTACCAGGCAAACAAGCTGCCCGGTAAGATGCCCTAACGCTTACCATCAAGTACAATTTCCTATTTAAAGTACTCTACAAACAATAACAAAGGGAAATGTGTGTACACTTACATGCAAAAAAGAACTATTGTGGGGGGGAATTTTGTTTGCTTGCAAAATAGTTATTACAGAGTGAGGGTCATGTTTTCCTTTTAAGAAGGAAAAGAAAATGCTTTTTCATCAAAATCAAAATACTCCACAAAAGTATTTTCCACTGACCTTTAACCTGTATAATCTCTCTTGTCTGGTGTGCAATTTTTGCCAAATGGAGAGTGGAAGAGTCTGACTACAGAAGCCTCTCCCATCTGACAAGCAGAAAATAGTAGCACAGCCACTCCAATCCAGGCTCTCTAAAGACTGGGAAGATCCTTCACGGACCTGCCTGCCAGGAATGACCATCATGTTTCATAAAAAATCTTTGTAATATTTTCATTCCATTCTGGTGAAACGAATGGAAAGGAGAAGACAAATGTTAAATTCTGCAGGATGGGAAAACTGTTTCCTACCCAGCTCAAACCCAGGCTAGTGAAATTCCAACTCTCAGGAGTTCGTTCATCCATCTGCTGGATCTGCTTGATGGTAGTTGTAACTTCAAACAGGTATTGAAAACTGAAGGCATTGTAACCATCTGTTTTTTACTTGCTTTCTCCCTCTGAATATTTAAGATTTTCCCAGTGATTCCTACTATCTGCAATATATAGGAATTTGCCCCATCTGGAGTATTGTGTCCAGTTCTGGGCTCCCGAGTTCAAGAAAGATGAGGAGCTACTGGAGAGAGTCCCGCAGAGGGCTATGAGGATGATGAGAGGACTGGAGCATCTCTCCTATGAGGAAAGGCTGAGGGAGCTGGGCTTGTTCAGCCTGAAGAAGAGAAGGCTGAGAGGGGACCTTATAAATGCTTAGAAATATCTGAAGGGTGGGTGGGGGCCAAACTCTTTTCAGTGGTGCCCAGCAACAGGACAAGGGGCAACGAGCACAAATTGAAGCACAGGAAGTTCCATCTGAATCTGAGGAAGAACTTCTTCACTCTGAGGGTGATGGAGCACTGGAACAGGCTGCCCAGGGAGGTTGTGGAGTCTCCTTCTCTGGAGATATTCAAGACCCACCTGGACGTGGTCCTGTGCAGCCTGCTGTAGGTGACCCTGCTTTGGCAGGGGGGGTGGACTAGATGACCCATAGAGGTCCCTTCCAACCCCTAACATTCTGTGATTCTGTGATTCTGTGATTCTGTGAATTTGAAAGAGGCAGAAAATCTTTCATCACTGACCTAATCTTACCTTTTGGGTTTATCTGGGCATGTTCCTTTAATATGGTTATTTTCCTTCTCTAACTGACTTGATAGGAATGTGTATGTTCCAAGTGGTGGTGAAATTTCTTGTCTCTGGCTATAAAATCCTGGTCACAGAAACCTCAGGGGGTTTGTCCTAAACATAAAAATGAATAGCCCAAGCTTCAGTTATAATTAACGCCAAACTTCAGTTACTATAAACTCCAGCTGCTGGTTAAAGAACATAAATACATGTATTTTTATATTCATTTCCTGTTGCTGGTTGGTATATAAGATCAATGTAATTGCTGTAAATGTCTTGCATTGCTTTAGTTGTATAGCATAGCAAATAACAGGTTTGCTTACAAGGATAACTTAAAACTTGAATATAATGGGGTGGATATTACATCTAACTTGCCACCTGCAAAGTTACAGTAAAATACTTTTAGTGTAATAATGAGACCAGACTGGAGATCCTGGTCTAATCCATTTAGTCTCCAGTCAAATTCAGAGAATCAAAAAATGGTCATAAGAATCTTTGTGATTACATGATCTTTGCTCATTACACAGCAGGCTGGACCCAAATTTCAACTTAAAAGACACCTGAGACTGTTACTGCATGACTTTGACTATGAGAAGACCATTCTGGCACTGCAGGAGAGCGCGCAGTACAGCAGCAAGTCAGCAACTCCCTCTTCTCCATAGGTACACAAAACGAACCCTGAAAGAAATGGTTTAATGCAGCTTCAAGGTTATTTTGAGTCTTAAAAGACCTACTGATTTAGTTTTCCTGCCTGTAATTCCTGTACTGAATACACATGCTGGCAATTGTCTTTTTTCTGTGTGTGTGGCATTTTCCAAGACACTAACAGTGGTGAGCAGTATTTCCAGATAGCCTTTGATTTTAAACTCTCAGTAGCCTGAAAGCATCTTGACAAGGAATGGTCTTATCTCAATCTGTCAGGCAACTGCTGACCTTGTGTCAGCATGGAGCCAATATGCAGCAGATGCTATACGTCCTGCAAATGCCACCAGCTGCCATAAGCCATCTTTATTCTCCCCACAGTGAGTGCGGTATAGTTGGAACATATCAGCCAGGCCATAGACAGTGATGTGGGTCCCACGGTAGTCCCACTGCTCACTGAAAGCAGATGGTGTCCAAAATGGGTTACTGTACTCGTGAACTCCTAGCGCTGCCATCCCCACTGGAGTTGGGGTCTGATGGACGCAAGTTTTTCACTCTGGAAAAGATGAAGTAATTGCTTGTACTCAACTTGACGATGAGCAACTTTCTGATGTCAAATGGACAACCAGTTTCCACATAAAGGATAAGTGTCTGAATTCGCTAAAAAGAGATCAATTTAAAGATGCATTTTTTCTTGCTACCGAAAGTAACACACAGAGAGTATTTGCTTTCCAAGGTGCAATGACTTTTGAAACAAGGGTGATTGTACACAAGATCCATTTTTCATACCAAACATGCCCCCTGGATGCAGTGCCACCCTTTTTCCTCCACTTGATCTCTGCTCTCCAAACGCAGGTGGGCATTTGTGCCTGCAGTGGGCACCTGGCAGGGTGCAGCCGAGGCGGCCATACGCTGGGGAGCCGCAGTAGGACCCTTATGTGCCTGTTGAAGAAGGGTGGATACGGGTATAAAAAACAAAACAAAACCCAAAAGCAGTCTACCAGCTCACAGTAAATAAATTTTCAACCACGGGCCCAAGTTTCATGTTGAGCTCTGCCAGCAGCCCTGGAAGGCGTGCAAGAAGGGGAGGCTGGGCAGACCTGAGGCCACCGGCAGCCCCGGGGCCCAGCCCCGGGACCAGCAGCACGGGGCCAGAGGGAAGCGGGCCCAGGCTGAGTGGGTGCACGGCCAGGGCTGCTCCTTCCTCTCACTTATCTTGGGCTTTTGCTTAGACATCTCCTTTAATCCCCTAACCATCCATGCACAAAAACCTCTTATCCAAGGTTAATTTGGTCCTTTCAGACCAAGTTAGTTGGCTTGCACACAGCTACAGGCAAGATTTCCCTCAGACTGTGAACGTTTGCTCTGCTGAGAGGATTTAGGCTAAATCATGCAAGTGCTGACAGCCCTCCAACATTTTTCCACAGCCTCCTAAAGTACCCAAAAAGTGATTTAACTTCCCCACAGTTCACTTGGGAGGACTCACAGCTTGGCCTGATGCAGATCGAGGACCCAGGGGCTCCGGGATGGCCGCAGCACTAGGTAAGCTGGCACTGGCTGGCTGTACCAACACTGCAGGGTCACACTGCCGCAAAGCTCACTGAGCTCCCCAGCATGAGTAGCATGCTCAGGCAGACCTCTGTACTGCTCATCTCCAGCTCCTGAATGCAAACACAGTCAGTTTCAAAAGCCTTTCTCCCCTGGTCGAAGCCTGAGGATCAGCACCTCACGTCAACCCTGCTTTGGAGAAAATCATGGCCCTACAACAAGTGGACCAGCAACAGGAGGGGTGTGACTGTACAATCAAGATGTGACATGTACCACCCTGAAACCAAGGATCTAAAAGTGCTATACATATTCTGTCGTTTTTTGGGATATCTTTGCTGGTAGAGGAAGTGTCTTTGAATGTAAAACCAGCAGTCGATTTGCTGGATCTTGTTAATTTTTGATGCACACCCAGCCCTGTTCCTGCATAGGAATGCCTTGATTCATTACTAGTTATCAAAATAGTGCCCACCCTGAGCTGCTGAGCTTGTCCTTCACAACATGGATTTGTACTTACAGGTGTTGCTTTGTAGCTCTTCTTTGGTCAATAGCTGTTTGGAGTCCTCTCTCTCCTGAGATCAGTGAGCAGAGGGTGCAGAGCATTTGGTTGTTCAGACCAAAGACCCTAGTGACCCCAATCCATACAGACTTAAAAATATTTCTGGTCATTCTTGGCACCTGTATTGAAGTCTGGGTTACTTCTAAGGGTGTTAAATTCCTTGTCTAACTTAAAGCAAATGCTGCTGTTTCTGGGATCCCGTTAGAAAATTCAGGGAAACATGAGGAATGCTACAAAAAATGGGAGTAAATCAGGTTTATTTAAGGAGAAAAGGTAAAAATTTAAGGGTAACCATCCCACGTAAAAATGACAATAAACTTAGTTTCAAAATCAGTGTTATAACAATACTAAGATTCCCATCGTCTTCCTTTGAAGTAGAGTTACTTTCCAGGCTCCTTAGGGGTTAGAGGCTCTGCCACAGCTAGGAAATTCTTCAAGCCAGCACCATAAATATTCCTATATATTTGCTACCATAACATAAAACAAATAATGTATTTAAAAAGGAAAACCAAAATTCTGTCTGGAAAACCTCAAAACAGTTGTGATCTGCAGAGCACTATGGGTCAGGCTTGAGAAATACCTGGACAGGGCTAACTGGCTACGTAAGAAGAGAAACACTGTTCCCTGCAGCAGTGATTGATCACAGAAGACGCATTGAACCCAAGTCTTCAGAGCTTTCACCCCAGATTGCTGACCCTAGCTCCCATCTTCCATTTCTACATATGGCAAGAGTGGCCAAAATCTTTGTGCACCATTTAGGCAACCCAATTCAGTTTTAATAGCACTGCCAGGAGGTCACCCTGGCCCACCCTAGGAAAAGGGTGTAAGGTAATGTCTACCTGTGAGTAGAGTCAGTTATGAGTGGGATGCAGCCAAAGCATTGGAGGGATATGCTGTTTCTTCTGCCTCCTGGTGACCAGCAACTTGAGAGAGTGGTTTTTCAGCAGTGAAAACACCACAGACACCACCAGACAGGAAGGTTAGACAGGCCATAGTACTGCAGGGAAGTAACTGGACTGGGAGAAGGCTAGTACTGTGACACAAATACCACAACAAATTATTTTGACTATTATATTAAAGCACTTGGGCACTTTCAGATCTGTTGAAATGTCGCAGAAAACAGGCTGGTCAGAACCAGTGAGGACCAGACACTCCAGGGACTGACACTCTCTCGTCATGAACTCCTGCACAGAATAGGTGCAGACGGCCTTACCTCAAATCAGCAGTATTTTCTACTCTGTGTTATTTTAGAGGCTGCAGAAGGGAAACTGTAGGTCAAGCTACAGAGGGGCCTTTCCTTTCTTTTTTGAGGCCAGTGATGACTCTGCAGTCAGAACTTGTCCATTTAAAGTTGCCTTTTAAATACTCTTTTGCTCATCCAGCCAGAAACCTCTCATTCTGACATCATAAGGCACTGCTGCAGGGCACATTTTCCTGTCACAGTGGGAAGATCAGAGATGAAATAATGCTATAAAGAGTAAGAATTTGATGCAAAGAGGATGAATTTGCTCTGTAAGTTGAGTTATTAGAAGAGAGATATCTAGAAGTAAGACAGAGAGGTTAGATTACTTTCTTGGACTAGGAACAAATGAGATATGTAAAATGGAACAGAGACAGTGAGAAAGCGAGACACACACAAGCACTAAATGCAAACAGGCATCCTCCCAGCTTTTCAACTTCTTATTCACCTGGCACAGTTGGACAGCCTTGAGTCTCACAGCTTTAAGCCATGTTTACACTGTCCACCCCTTCTGCACAAATACTTGAAACACAGCAAAAGAAAAATGAGACCAATCACAAACCTTTCAGACATCCATGAAACCCCATATTCCACAGTCCCGCCTTTACGCCCTTTTGACTGTGCATTAGGGAATGCTTCTCCCTGTTTCCTCCTCTGTTGTCATGTCCATAGCCCTGCTGGGCTTATAGCATTTTCATTTAAGTAAATCCTCCTTGGTAGAATACACATTGCACTTCATTGTTATTCTTAAGACACTTGCATAAACATTGTGCCATTTCTATAATTACACACCTAAGTAGTTAGAATGCCTGATTGAGCAGATTGTTTACTGTTATTCTTTTATAAATCTTTTTATTTCAGTAGTTTTCTTTTTAGTAACATGATAATATGTGCTTTCACTCTAATACTATACAAAATGCATGCTAGGAGAAGCAGATTGTTGACTGTTGTTTTAATAAATATTTTTATTGAGCTAATTTATATTAAAGTGATCACTCTACTAGCAGGGAAAAATGGTTTCTAGAACGACTAGCCAACTGCAACAGACATGATAATAGCCATCAAGTTTATAGCAGTACCTTCAACCAATCACAACTGAAGACATATGTTGTTTCACAAAAAAGTATGTATTGTGAAACATGAAAATGCATCATGTTTAAGGTATTCTGCATACAGTACATGTTACTGAAGTGAAAGGGCACATCTGTGCTGTACTTATTCAGAGGATTATTTTAATCACTGGATGATCGCAATTTATTCATTGATTTCTGGATCCCAGATTTCCAAGAAGATATCAGATATCTGGCTGATGTTAAAAACAGTTGGACTTCACATTTGAATCTCATTGTCTGTAGCTGTTTAAATATCATAATTGACCAGCAAGTAAATGAAAAAGAACAAGGAAATAGAAATAAAACACCACATACCATTCCCTCCTTTCTGATCCCTCAGAGACAATAATAAGTGCAGACTTACTCACAGGACATTCCCCACACACTTCATTAAAACTGACTTGGCTTGTGCAGATACTCAAGTTGAGGTCTGGACCATAAAGCAAAGATGTTACAGGAGACAGTCGCAATTCACATTTTTGCCTTGCAGTGCTGTAAGCAGGTTGCCAGCATCTAACAAACAAATAATAGACATGGTGGAGGCTTACACACGCTTTAATTTCCACTTTTTGTTTGAAGCCCAGGAGACGGGAAGTCTCATGCCTTCTTTTCCAAGCTGAGAGCAAGAGGATTGATGGGCATGTTCTAGCTGACAAACAAGGTGCAGAATACACCGCTCTGTCAATGTGGTAGCTACCAGAGCACCAGTATCTCCCCTGGTTTCACTTACAAATGTGTGGACTGGGTACATGGGGAAGAATCAAGGCTGGTACTTCAGCCACCATGTGCCAGTGTCCTCCTCATGGTCTGCTTGGCCTCCACAAGTGATTGTCACCTTCCAGTCCCAGGGACCATATCCAAGCACCCTACCTTGGAACCTGAAAAGGAGAGTTCTCAATTCAGTTTTCATGCCTGAGGGGTAAAAAACCCATAGGAAACAGAACTCCTCCCAGAAGCATGAGAAAATCCTACTTTCCCCCACAATTATCCATTATTTTACAACCTCAATGACATCAGACTCAGAGGGACAACACAGAGGGATACATCAAAGGGCCATTGGTACTCTGTAAAATTAAGATTAAGATATGGTCCCCCTTGCTCTCATTGCAATATGCAGGCTTTGTAAGCCACCTCTTCTAAGCCAACATAGCAGAACATGGCTTCACATTTTACAAACAGGAAAGTAAACTCCCAGCTTTCATTCTTGTACCTTAGAGTCTCCAAATATAACAAAAAATAGAAGTATATTGAACTGATATTTAGAGTAGAAAACAAGAAGTTCATTTCTACTAGCATTCAGATATTTTTCTATGCAAAGTATTCATTTCATTGTGGTAGAAAGCATCGACGTTTTCTCAAGTTATTTTACTCCTCTCCCCCATGGGAAGACATGCAAAATCCGAGCTTTTCCACACCAAAATAGTTCTTGATGGAAATATTAAAGGTAGAGGAATGATGTTTCTTCTGAGGCAATACACAATACTGTATTTACCTTTGCCTGATCAACTCCACAGAAAACACTATTGATGTTTAGATATACCAAGCCAAAATGGAATATTTTCCTTTTTTTTTTTCTGGTCTATGTGGTTAAGGCAATCTCAAAGCCATAGTGGATTGTTTCTATTAAGAGGAAAGAAGATTGGTATCGGATAATGTGGAAAACACAGCGCCTTTACCACACTCGTCCTTCTGCAATGCCAAAGCAACCCATCCACCACCAATGCGTTTCCAAATATACTTGCAGCTGAACAAACACAGATGAAAACAAGGGGATGTAGTGAATCACAAGGCATCCTGATTCACTCCCATGTGGGCCAGCCCATGGCACAGACATGCTGTGGCGAGGAGCCCCAGGGATAGTGGTGGGCACTGAAGGGCAAGAGTCAGGGGAAACCTGCAGCACTGGCATGGGCAGCCTCTGCCTGCCCCACGGATCTAGGCAGGAGTGTGCCAACCTCAGCCAAGTAGCTGTGATGTTTCTCTCTCTCTCCCTGTAGCAGCGTGTGCATGTTATTAGCTACTAATTGGCCTGACCACAGCAGGCTTTGCATTGAGCTGTGGCTTTCTCCACTACCACTACTCACCAGGGCATTTAGTTGCCCTGAACAAAAGGTTGCTCATTCACTTTATCCACATCTTCGACTGCTGAGTAGACATGCTTACTAGAAGTCATTAACATCTTTCAGCCTAGGAAGAGAAGAAAAATCAAAGCTCCTCTACCTCACTGCAGATAGATTGTCCCAAGTCATAGTTACAATTAGGCAATCATTGCTCTGCCGCTAGCTATAGCCATTCCCCTTTTCCCCAACGACAGAGCAGTGACTAATGAAAATGTTTGCTGGAGGGGGACCTTGGAGGTGATGTAGTCCAAGCCCCTGCCTGTAGCACTAATTCAGGTCAGCCATGGATATGCCAAGGCAAGTCTTGAAAATCCCCAAGGATGGAGGTTTCACAGTCTCCCTGGATACCGTGTTCCAGTGCTGCACACTCCTCCTAGCAAGAAAATTTAACTCTTACTGATTTCTTCCCAATGTTGGGTGAAAGAAAGTATGAAAGCTATGCCTTGCACACCAGAGATAACCTCTTCCAGGCACTCTGCATTCCTGGTGATACCAAAAAGCAAGGAAGCCAGGGCAGCAACCCCTCAGATACCAGTCGGCACCCTCTCCCCAGTGTGACTGTTGGCATGACCAGCCCACACAGGAACAGCACAAGATGCTTTGCAGTTGCATGGTTGTGATCTTGTGAACGTATTTGAGAGGGAGAGAGAAAAAAAATTGGCATTATAGAAGGAAGAGTGTGGTAAAAGCCATAATTTGGCTGGGATTAAAGAAACCACTGGAAGTTCCTTAAATTTTGTACAGATGTCAACTATACTTGTTCCTACTGTCTTTAATTTAATGTCTGGAATATTGTGGTAATGTAATTCAGATGACATATGACTGGGAAACAGCCAGACCAACAGATTTGTGAAATTTTCTTTTTATGTTTAGATTTAATGAAAAGAAAGATCTCTTGTGTGTGGCTTTTCTACACAGCAGTGTAAGAAAATGCTCTAGAAAGCTATGAAAAATATCTGTGAAGTGCACTTGAACACGCCTGCAGACACACCAGAAGGCAGAGGTGCATTGTAGTATAGCTGCCATTTGCTTGTGTTTTCCCAGCTCAGCACGCCACAGCTCTTCCCCTTCCCACCATAGAGAACAAGAGGCAAATGCCAGCATGCTCTGGATTTGCTTCAATCCCTTCACCCTTTCACCAAGTGCTGGGGTGAAGAAGCATTAGGCACCTATCCTGAACTGCTTCAGCTCTTTCCAAAGTGACCACCCTCGCAGAATGCTGCACATTTTACTCCATATTATGCATTACAAAGCAGTTTGATATACTACAGATGCTCTGGGTATGGTGTTTGGTGGTGATTTCATAAATAAAGACTCAGGGAAAGTAATAAACTGTTCAAACAACTGTAATAAGATTTTTGGTGAAGTCACACAGATGAGCCAAAATCAGGGTTGTGTTTATCTAACTAGGTGGTGCTTAGACTTGTCTGTTAAGTTCCCACAGCAAAGAGGAGCTGAAGTCATCTTGATCTCATAGACATCCAAGAATTTAGCTCACTTTACCTGCTAATATATGGAAAGAGCTTCAGAAATTGTTTCTAACAAATGAAGAAATCTGGTAAGGACCAAGCATTTCCCATGTCAGTCTCAGTGGGGGAAAAAAAAAAAAGGATGATTTAAAAAAAAACTCACTCTTCGAGTAACCCTACACAGTCCTTTTTAGCCTTTCAGCTCCTTCACAACTTATTACAAAATATATTTGGAGGGCATCATAATTTTGTAAGAATAATACTAGTATACAAGAGAATTAAGACAAAATGAACTGAGTGCTGATTCCCAAAGTTGTTTTGTACGCATATGAGATGAACTTGCCATCACTGTGCCTCCAGTAAGGTGCTGCTTAGCTTGGAGTAAGGTATGAGTATGTGGTCCTACCAGATTACAAATTAAACTACCCTCTCCACAATGCATTTATAACTACTTTATCTCTGTCCATGATGTTTTTACACAGTGGAGGGACCACTGGTTCCCTATCACAGTCCTCTGAGTGCTGGAAGGAACATTAGCTTATATGATCCCTGTGGCAGAGGTGCTCAGGCACATCCAGTGCAGCACTGCCCTTCAGGAGGACATTTAGGTAAACATAAAACTCCTCAGACTGGTATGTTTAATGCTAATGTTTGTGGGAGAGTTGGAAGAACTCTTCAATAAATTACTTTTAATTGCCGGTCTTGTCTCACTGTACATGCAAGTGACTTGTGTTGGTTGGGATCTATTTGCATTTGTTGCTTTCTGCAACTGCAATAATACAAATTTCTCCTCAGAAAACACCTGTTCATGTGCAGCAATAGACTCCTAGCTCTCTCTGTCAGCTGAGTTAACTGCTTTTTCACTTGCTTTAAACAGGAGTTTATTGACATATTTATTACCAAATTCTCTTCTTTGATTTTAAAAAATACAGTAAATTATATGGTTCAAAATTTAGCTTCCAAAAGAAAACCATGGCAATCTACATGTATCTCTCTGCCGATCTCTTTCTCTTTCAAGAAAATGTTACATACACAATGGTCTCAGCAGCTTTGAGACCAAAACTGTTATTTCAAGAAATTCACCCTTTCACCATATCACTGTAGGTCTACAAATGCATACATTTTTTTCATGTAAAATATTGACTTGGCTTTAATCTTAAAACATACGGATGTCGTTCTCTTTTTGCTCAGAGGCACTGATGCAACTGAAGAAAAACATTAAGTTTCTGGAGGTACGCCAAGCTGGATAGCAGCAGCATAGAATATACAGTGTACAGTGCTTCCATTGACATCAGATCTGGAAGCACATCAGATATGAACGGAAGACCCATAGTGAGTCAGGTTTGCATGTAAACCTCCAGTGAGCCTGGATTAGCTCCAAAAGCTAATGTGATATCAATGAAAGAACTGCACTGTAGCCACTTTCAGATCGTCTTGCTGCAAAATCACACTGGTTTTAGTTCATGGATTAAAATTCAGCCAAACTGTGGGGATAACTTTTTTAAATGGACCCACCAAAAATTCATTAAAGGTTTGTTAAGACATCACACCAAACAATAAGAGCTCAGAAACCCATAGTTAAAGAGGACACTGACCTGCTTTAGTGAAAAAAAAAGAAAAAAACCCAGATATATTTTGGACTCTGCTTTCTGTAATACCAATTTTACCTTTCTACAAACATTTATTTCCAATAGAGGGTTCTTGTTATTATCTTTTATTTCCTATTGGCAATTTCAGGTGGTTTTATCCCTTGGTTGCTGATTGATGGATTTATAAGTTCCTGGAATCCAGGAAGATTTTTGTCTTGGGATTAGAACAATTTAGAGTGAACAAAAAACTAATTCCTTTCTGAACAGCTTTCAATTATAAATATGTAGGCTATCAAGTATTCCCCTGCTTTTTAAAATGTATTTGCTTTTATTGTTTTCTGAAATCTATATTTTATGATTGCATCAGTGCTGTTCTCCTGCTTACTCAATTCTTGCACCATGTTTTTGAAAACCAATAAAGCAAATGGAGAAGCCAGGAAGAAATAAAAGCTGCCCAATTCCTATTAATAAAACACCACCTTCTCTTTGTTACGTGGAAAGCAACATGCATGTCGTGTTCTGCAAAACTGAACCAAAGTATATAAATGTTACCAGATCCTCACTTCTACTGGAAAATTACGGCTCTTGCTTTTTATAACCTTGCTGTCTCAAAACTTCCTACTTACCAATTTCTTTCTGTTTACGCCGAACATGAAGGAAAGAAATGCGAATCCATTCTCATTTTAGTGGGTAGGTTTAAAGGTGCTCCTTACCCACTCAGAGAAGTCTCTGCTGTGCAGCCCCATCCTAACCAATCATGCTGATGTGTCCCTGAGTCTCTCAAATGTCATTTTGTAGAGCACAGTGAATTCAATATTTGCTTTTTTGTGTGTGCTGTACTGTGTGTCAGTTACATAATACCAAGTTATTGCAAAAATCTATTATTATATTTCATGGCATAAAGTCAAGTCCAGAATAAATCTTGCTACCTTTGAAAAAGCCCAATACAATTTAAATGTGTTTAATTTGGGGTATGTTTGCAGCCAGTAGGTTAGATGTGAGCAGGAAGTATAAACTCATTTGCGTACGTCCCAGGTCAGCAGTACGTGGGTGAATTCTACATCGCGCCGATAATTTCAGAGGAATTCTCTCTGCCAGTAATTGCTAGTTATTCATGTCACTATAACAAAGCTTTTAGGCTTGCAAGTAATTAATAGATCAAGCATCACATTGTGCATATAAGACATTTCAGATTGCAAGAAGTTCAGAGACATAGGTCTTTCATCAAGACCAGAAAGCCAACATGCTACTCTGCCTCTCTTCTCAAGTTTCAGGAACACTGTAGGTATCCCCTCCTGTACTTTTTTCTTGACTCCAGTTCTGGGGCTGTCCAGATGTTTTGCTGTTTGATGTCTATGTTGTAGCAAGATGGCAGCCTTGAAAGACATGAATGGAGGTGCAGGATTTCTTGAATAATTTTGTTTTCATATTTTGGTACCATGCTTGAGCGTGTATTAACAAACTGAGATGAATATTCTGTCCTCGGGACTAGACATTCAGTACTACATTCATTCATTCCCTTGTTTGTTCTATGGTTATGAAAGAATACAATCCCACATATTAAAAACATGCTAAACATTAGCCATGGTCCTGGTTTTAGAATGATACATATAAAATCCGGTTCCCGAATGCTGCTGAAAACTCTGGGAAAACACCCTCTTCAAACAGACTCCTGTTTCAGGAAGCAGCAGGGCACTCTGCTTTTTCCAGTTTATGAATTTACCGGGTTCTTTTTTCCCATCCACCTTCTCTCTCCTCTCCTACCATTACGCACGGACCCAGGAGATAGTTCCTGACGTGCCACTTGGATATAGCCTTCTCTTCCCTTCCTTGCAAGGGAACCTAATATGCTCGTTACATGCATTTCTGGGAAGTTTTTAAATGGTGCTTACATTTCCAGGCTCACTGCAAATGCCATACCTTTTCTTCACTACATTTGTGAAAATCATCTTCCTGTTTTTTAATGCAGCATAGACAAAGCCTGACAATAGAGACTTTGCACGTGTCTAGGTAAATGCCATCTTGACTCATTGCACAAATGAAACTTGTCAGAAGGAGGTCCCAGTTCATATACTTCAGCAGTGTTATTGTTCAAGGGACATGCATAAGCAATTCATCTTAATTTGAGATGGCAAAGAAATGAGTGAGAAAGACTAGCAACAGATGTACTTTTGTTTTCTTTGTGCAGTGGAAAAACAAAATAGAAACTGAGTTGTTATTTTTGTATGCGTATTAAAAATATATCAGACTTGGGTCGAGGTTTTATCTAACCAGTAAATTTCATGCACTAACCCACACCTTTTAAGCACTGCAGGCTTAATGATGTGTCTCTTCAGTTGTGCAGGAGAACTGTATGCAAGGGAAACGGTAACAATTCCCTCTTCCCTTCTCAATGCTCAGGAGGCATCATTCAAATCCAAGCAGAGAAATAAATAACCACTACTGATGGCCATATTAACACCAAAGAGAGATGGTATTGTTGGATGGCTCTACAGCTCTAAAAGCTCCCCTACACCCAGAGGAAGTCTGTGCATACATGACTCAAATCTAAAACATGCCTTATTTTATTGATTTCCCCATGCACACTCTGGAACTACTTCATATTGCAAAGCAATAAAGCCTTGGGAGTACACACCCTTTCTGTCTACCAAGGTATCAGGCTCAAACCCCACTTGAGTAAAACTTGTGTAAATAAAAAGATTTGACCCTTGGAATGGTATTGTATCTGAGATACAGCAAACTGAGTTAATCTATTGAAGATTTTTATTCCTTGGTACTAATTTTTAAGTCATAAGAAACAGTTAAAAAGTTGCTGTACAATCCTTTCCAACTGAGCTCTTGGAGTTTCCACTTTCACTCACTGTGTTGATCATATGATTTATGTACCCCATCCTGATGACATCCTCAGTACTTTTATCCCAGAAGATACCGATAAAGGTGTCTTTTTTCTATGTTCCTCTGAAGTCTGTGCCCTTTTCAAATATATCACAAACTTGCTGTCTCCAATTCAAATGCTCTGCCGCATTTTTCCTGTCTCTTCAGAGGCTCCTCTACATCTCATTTTTCTTTCAGGGCAGCAGCTGCTGGGGTCCTTCCTTGAGGCTCTTGACAAAGCTCAAAAGCCAAGCAAAATATACAGAAACCTCCGAACTAGATTTCCACCTTTCTACAGGACTCTTGACCCCTTGGTATTCTCAATCTTACTGGTCAATCACCACAAGAATTAGCTTCTACCCTGTAACTTAATAGTGACCCTTACTGTAGACAAGCGATTCCTTGTTACCATTGTTCTGGCAAGCACTCTAAAACTACTGGCTTCACATCTCTCCTCCCCACATCACTAGCCCCTTTTATCACAAGCACTCATCTTTCCCCAGCTGCATCCACAGCTGTAGGAGTGGGACCTGACACACCTGCAGAGGTAAGGCAGCAGGTTGAACCCTCAGGACTTCCTTAATTCATTGAGATCTGCCAGACATGGATACTCTGTTGTCAGTAAGCGGGGATTCAACTTTGACATGCAATGTTTCGGATCGTAGACCTAAAATCTAGCTTAAAGTCCTAATCTGCTAAACAAGTAAGTTTACTCAAGTGTTGGGATTTCAGAAAAAAAACAAACCACTTAGATATCACTTGCAAAAACATTTACATCTGGACGTTTGTAGGATCACAGGCTCAGGGCAGGAAGGCACAGGTCCTGACTACAGCCGAAGTCCAGAATTCACCTCTCACTACAAAGAATTTGGTCCATGAGAAGCAAGAAATACTTCTTATAAATGGGACATATATAGTCTTTATAATGCAGTATAACAATATGTCCAAATACCACCAACTGCTACAGTTTAAGAAGTCATAAAATAGTCATAAAAACAACTGAAATGCCAGTTTGCTCAGGGCATTGCACGTAATCAGTGTGCCATCCAAACAAGTGTGTTTGTAATTTAATGAATGGATTTTCATTGGTGAATTAGTATTAGCAAATTTACTGATGGTAGTGGCAACGTCATGTTCATTTTCATACATGAGTGTGTGACCAGGTGGTTATTTCTAAATGGAGGTTTGTGAACACTCACCAAAATGGTTAGGCTGCAATACCAGTTGTTGATCTGAGGGATTTCTGTTGAATTCTCCAGGAAAAAGGAAGAAAAAAGATGGATCCACACATCAGTCCTTATAAACACAGTTTAAACAATGTGATTTCACAGTTGCTTAAAAGTCACAGAGCAGCTGCATTGAAATTGTAAAATTTGCAGTTTTATTACGCCAATGACTTTCTATTGGCCTCAGTCATAAAGTAACATACTCCTCACTGAAGTTCTTTGCTAAACAAAAAACACATCCAGACTGACTAAAAATCAAACTCAGACAAGCAAAAAAAAATTTGGCCTTCGTCTCACTGGGCTCAATTCATCCAGTAATAAACAATTTTATTTTTCTTCCTCACTGCTCCTCCCACTGATAATTACCTTATTCCCAATGGAGAAAATAAAGCACTGAAAAGTAACTAGTGCCAGGAGAAATTCACAAACGGTACTTCATCCTCCTGCAGGAAATAATGACATGCTGAAATTTTCCTAACTTTTTCTATTACTATTTTTGTACAAATTTCAAATTTGCCAACTGCAAAAGTGGATCTGCTGAGAAGGATTTCTCTCCAGCAGGGAAGACATGCGAGTCCTAATCATTGACTATTGCTTGGGAATTCAGGTGATGGCTTTAAAAAAAATTATTGCTTCTAGAGTAATAACTGTTTTTAGCCTACATCTTCTGTGCCCGTGTTAGAGGGTACATTAAGGTCTAGTGTAGTGTATACTTTAGGCAGACTAAAAATAGGTTCTAAATATAGAACTTACTTGAACACAAAATAGATGTTCCAGATAATACTTCACGCAGTGAAACTACTACAACACTGTACTGCTTACAGGTATAATGCCTGGGAATCGGGGAAAACAGCCCTTTTCATGATTTCTGTGACGACAGTATGTTCAAATCACATACTTCAAAACAAGGAAGACATAGGTAGGAATATTGCCCTTTGCTCATTTAAAGATAATGTTCTAAATCTGATTTCTTTGTGCTTTTTAGCCTGAAATTTCTAATATTGCATGTGTTTTTTTCATGCTTTGTACTTTACAACAACAGTGACTTGTCAAATATTTGAAGGACTGCATGCCAGGATAGATGGAGTACAAAGTCTTCTTGAGGAGTCTGTAAACAATCTACCATGATTTGCATCAAATTATACTTGTATGGGATTGAGTCCATTAATTTTGTATTTGTAATGGTATTTACCAGCCATATGACAGAATGAAAGATAACATGGTACACTGTGGCTATGATCAGAGTATCAAATATTGAATCAGTAGAAAGCCCAAAAGACATTCTGATTATCCATTTACATTTCTTAGATTTAATTCAGTCTGTTGTTACACATACCCCTAGATTTAGAAAACAGTGAATATTAATCTTCTGAAAGTATAAATAAAATTGATCTCTGTGGACATTATCTGATGACTCATCTGTTGGACTATGTAGAAATTCAATTACTACCAAATAAATTTTATTTTTGGAACAGCTACAGCTAATGCAGTCATCATGCTGAAAATGTGTACCATTTAACCTCAGGGCTTATATTAATTTTACAGTGGAACCAAAAACATAGACCGTGATCATTTAATAAACTACCTAGGTACACAAGCACTGAGCTGGATCTAGATTTCTATGCACTCAAAAGGACACCAAATCCCTGCTGTTCAGCTTTAAGAGTTAGTAGCCTATTGTATTGGAAGGGGCCTTTTGTACCTCTCAGAGACAAATTTCAGATTGCTTGCAGACTCAGCCTGATCCTCTTGAACTATTTCTGGTTTTATATTTGGATGGCAATGGCAAATTGATTATCTCAATCAGGTCAGCAAAAATTATTCAGCCTTCTGTCTGAATCCCACCTTGACCTTCCACTTCAAAAGTAGCACTCAAAGAATGAGAGCACCATACAAGTCTCCTCTTTGAGACCCACATCATAGATGACTTACACTTCCTCAAGCACCATAAACGTGCACCATGAAAAAACCTGACGGCTAACAAAATTGATTTTTTTTAATTATCTGATGCAATGTGACACATAGATTCCCAGGCATTTCACACATCCCAGAGCTGTTGTTTCAGGTATGCGGACACACAAACACATTAATCCTCTGAAAAGTAGTGACTGATGTGTTACAAAGCCAGAGTTTCCAATACCAAAGGTAGCAACTGGGAAGAAATGCTGGTAGGGTGCACTACCATGTGTCTCCATTTGATCTCTGTACAGATGGAAAAGAAGGTGATCACAAGGAGTGCAGGATGATTCCTGGAAAGCTGGGATAAATCACAAGTAAGATGATTCAGAGAACTCTGGTGCTGGAAATTGATGCTTCACTGCATTGCCTTCTGGATTCTCCATTAGCCATACAGGTGACCAAGATTCTAATTTAAGTACCCAAGCTCTCACATACTGTATTTATATTTGGCATCTAAATTCGCTTGGGCAAAAATACTGAGCCCAGGTTACACAGACTATGATAAAAGGCATAGGTTCAACCCAATAAAGTTTTTTTTAATTCAGTAAAGCTTCCAAAAAAAAAAACTGCCAGTGATGGTAAAAATAAAACCAAGATTTTAGTAACAATAATAGTTTTCAGGTAAACTGGATGTTCTGAAATTTCCACATCTTTATCAGAAATGCTATCTGAGTTGCCTTCCTTAAAGCAAGAGACAGATATGTCTTAGCAAAAGCAGGCTTCAGTTTCATTTTGAAATGTAACATTTTACAGAATTAATCTCTATTTTGTGTTTTATTTTCAATAATCAATGAAAAAAGCCATCATCCAGCAACGGACTGTAAAGCAGACTTGTTATCTAATGCACTGAAACACAACGCGTGACCTCTGTTTTCTTTAACTGATTTAAATCACAGCTGAATTGCAAATCCCTCCTTGTCAGATAAAATGTAAAATCTGAGAAGCTCTAGAGTTCTAGCAAACCTGAACATTGACCCTGCAGATCTTTTCTGTCCCTTTTTGAATGCTCATGAACTTCATTTGAGTGTAAGTGTTTCAAGAATCAGTCTGAAACAGTGTTTTTGAACTCGGCTGGGTCATAGGAACTTTCTCAGCACTCTATTCTAATTTGCAGTTTTGCTATAATAAAAGCCCCAAATATATATTGCTGCTGTCTAGACATTTTATCTGAAACAAGTGTCCTTTGTAGTCTCAGAGGACTTTTCTATTTTATTTCCAGTAAATCAAAGTCTGTGAAGAGCTTTGATTCTTATTAAGGCATACACTTCACAGTCCAGCAACTGCCAACGGAGGCAAGCCATTGACAGTTCATTTACATATAAGTGATGACTTCCATCAGGTAGCTGGCTCAAAAATACAATGGACATTTAGAGCACATCCAATATTTCTTGTTCTTTGATGAGCATCAAGTGCTAATTTATACATAGAAACCGACTATTGGAAAGTGAAGGCTTCTCTTCACTGACCTTACACTGTCTTTTGTAGATCGGGAGTGACGTATTGTCATTCCGCTAAATGCAAGTTTATTCCTCCAAAGAGGCACGTAAGGCATGCTGGTATTAAGAAACATCAAAACAATTGTTAAGTTTCATAGGAAAATGCCCTGGCTGAATTCATTGGCAGTGCAAGTCACCGCATTTACTGTAAAGCAGCCAGCAAGGTTTGGACTGGGGGACGGGGGGGGCTGACCCCCACAGTGCCACAGCACCTGGGCCAGGCAACTTGCAGGTGAGGGGGGCTGCTGCTACCTCGAGCACAGCTGGACAGACATACTCTCCCCTGGGGCTGGAAGGAGTGGGGAGAGAGGGCAGCCGCCTGCCAAGGATAACCTGGATGCCACTGCTAATAGTGGATGCTGCTGGAACAAACATAGCTTGACAAGGCAGAGGGAGGTGACCGCCCTGCCGTGGGCTGCAGCTGGCTCCAGAGAACGCCAAGCAGGTTTCAATCCCTGATACAGTTTCGCACAGGTGCTATGGTGAGTGGAGAAGCAGAGGAACCAGTGGTGAACCATACCCAAAACACTAGCAGTGATAACAGATAACAGCCAGTGCACTCACTTTCTGGAGAAGATGAGGGGAAGTAAACCACTTAGGTTAATGTTGGTTACTTTACTTAGGGTGTTTGCTATTGGAAAGCATTGTTTACAAGGTCAAGAGCACGGCAGAAGAATCTTTAGAAAATAATAGAAATACAATAACAGAAAATTTTTGTTACTAATAAAAAATAATAGCAAAAAAGAAATACTGGAAAATAATAACAATTAAAATATTGAAAAAGACTGAAACAGGCAAAGGGCAACACATGTACCCTCCTTCTAGTAACTGGATGGAGCCAGAGTACATGTCCCACAGTAGCATCTATTCAGAAGATTACTTTTCACATTTGTGTTAAAAAGGATGAAGGAAAGAAGAAGCCTTCCAATTACCCTACTATTTCCACTGAGAGAAAGCAGGAACAATCCATGCAGCAGCAGCAAACGCTTCAGCTGTTCTCCAAATTCTCCTCTGCACCCAGGTTACCCCCAAATCTGCAGCATCATCTGTTCACACGTAACATGCTTATGCCTTCAAACTAAACAGCAGGAGGGTGGTTAACCGATAATCTGGTAGGTAATTTTTAAACTCAGAAATGATTATAGATTGACTTCCTTCTGCCAGATGCTTAAGCACCTTGTTTTGGCAGAAGGGGCATGAACAGCTGGGGATGGACCGTTGGAAACTCCTAAAGGGCTTCAGCTGGCAGTGGATAAACACATCTCCCTAAGCAGCACATCTATTTCAGAGGGTACCCATTGCCTCGCACCACCAGGTGGGCCGGATGCTGAACCAGCTGCTGGTGTGCCTGTGCAGCAATTGGGAAGAAAACTCTGTGAAAATAATATCCCTTAACGATTTTCTTGCATCACTTGTCAGCCGTGCTTACAGGACAAAAGAAACAATCCTTGCCTGCAGTCCTCAATACTTGCCTCCATGTTGCACAACTGACATGCCAGTTTCAGGGACAGAGGTACCACTGCACCTACTGAGAAAAACTGGAGGTGTCATTTACTCTTCTAGGCCCCAAATTCCAAAATATTTACTGAATTTTTACTGGAAGATGTTGTCTCTCCACTTACAGGAAGACTGTCAGAATAAAGATTTGACCCTTATACAGGTTAAAGAAAAAAGACCTGAAAAAAGAAACCCACTGGCTTACATGTTGCTCTAGGAAGGTTACTGGTTGGTGGAATTTTACATTTTTCTTATCAATTAACTATGTCATAGTGTTTTGATCTTTGAATCCATTATGTACATTGCAACACTGATTCACCCTATCATATGCAAATTGATACATATGTTTTTAAAAATGGCCTGAAATTATGTAACCTGGTGGATTTTCACATTTATTTTTGTCCTTGTTAAGGAAGTCTTCAATATGAAGAGTCCTGTGTCCTGCTTACTCTCAGATGTAATATTCTTTCCCTGCAAAAGAGTGTCTCTACATTGGAACTTGACTTCTGAAGACTTCACCAGCTACTTGTCATGCAGTGGCAACAGAAATCCTGATCAGAGAGGTGATTTTCTTTTCCACTCTCTCATTGAAGAAGTCGCCAATGCAGCTAAAACTTGAAAATGAGCTTTCTTTGACTTTCGATGGGAAAATGCTGCAATAAAAAAAAATAAATTATTAATCAGAAGTATATCAGAAGTTTAATAATTAGAAGTTTGACAACAGAGACCATAACATTTCAAAACTAAAACCCCCAAATTCTACAGTCTTGGGAGAAGACCGATGAATGTCTTTTCCCAACTGAGACTGTTCTGAAAACCTAGGATGAATTTTCAAACTGTTTCAGGGAGACCAAGCTCATATTCAAAATAAACAAATTATTAGCCAGAGTGACTTGACCTGACTTTGTTTACAGACCACGTTGCATTTACAAGCAAAGTTCAGTTCAAGCATCCAAGTAGGATGTGAAATTGTTAAGTTATTCCTAGTTTCAATTACTAGAAAATATCACCAGAACGACGAGAGAAAAGACTTATTAGCACCTATCAAGAGGGAAGAAAAATAGGACCAAAAATACACTTCTGTACAACAGCCCTTCATACCTACAGAAGGGTGCAAGAATTCACACAGAAGCTCCTAAGTACTAACACTTCCCCCAAACTGAACACTTTTTCATAATCTTTATGTCCCCTGGAGAAACACTCCTAAAATGCAAGTGAATGAGGAGTGCTAGGGAGCCAAGTATGACTGCATTAGGCACACAAGGTCATGCTTCACATGCTTCCAAGAACAGAAAAATACGTATTTTTACAATGAAAAGGTAAGTCCACAGTAAGAGGAGGAAGAAATGCTGCATTCTGTACTGCATTCATAAAGCAGCCCCTTACCAGCTCAGCTTGTTTCAGAGAAGTGCCTCACACAGTAAATACTCATTTGAAAATATGACCAACACCATCCAGAGCTATGTTGTTGGTATGTATTTTGGCTTGCTTTGAAGTAAAATAAAATAACATATATTTAGCTTTAAAATGGCACATATTTGGCAGTTTCGATGAATAGGAGTTTACCATGTGGATATTACTTTCTACAGAAAATAGACTATTCAAAAGAAATAACAAGAGCAGGATGCTTCCTAATATGTTCCAAAAGTAGAGAAAACAAACACACACACACAGAACAAACAAACAAACAAAGGACTTTGTTCCGCAAATACTTTCACATGTGAGAAAACGGCACTTTGCTGCCTCCACGTCAGCTATTTTTTGCAGCAAGGAGGACTGATTCACTTCTGGCAAGACTACGATTAATGCCATCTGACTAACAGGTAGTCAAATGACTTCCACAGATGTAAACCAACTTTTTCATTTTTCTTTTAAAACTATCTGTCATTAATACAATAGAGGATTCAAATGATGCACACAGACACATGCACGCACACCCTCATTTCGTGCATTTAACCAGTACCACACCATTGAAGAAGGTTGGGTCAACAAGTCCCACAAATCCTATTATTGCTGATAGTGAACTTGCAAGGTGAGATTGGAAGGAGGCTTTCCATTGCAGACAGACTTTGTACAGTAGGTTAGGGACTAGGCAGGAAATGAAGACCTGTTTAAAGAGTTTTCCTTCCTGCATCACTCTGGTCAACACAGCCAGCACCCTTTTTGGCCACCATATTACTCCTGCTGTGTCTCAATGTCAGACATGTTCCTTACGAATCGTCTTGAAAGATTATTTGCAACTTTAACATTCTGACTGAGCAATGCAGTCCTCAGTGACGGTCTCCAATTGAAAAATACAATTGGAATAGCTGGAGAATAATTATAAAGAGTATAGAAAGCAACAATTGCCAAGAACATTCACATTATGATTTCAATGTCTAACCAAGATTCTCCTCCATCAGTAGTGAAAACAAGGAGACAGGAGGAGAGGAACAACAGAAGGGATAAGAAAGAGAAGCAGCTGGAAGAAATAAGCAGAAAGCCCCAGAATGGAAGTCTCTTGGCACGATCTGTGGAAAATAGACCCATATACACAGAGCTGAACCGTATAAAATAATCCATTATCATACACATATTTAAACTTTGCTATTACCTATTCTGCTCAGGTAAAGAAAAAAAAAATGGACCTTTGCTAGTTTAGAAAACTGCAAATAACAAAGGTCAAGTGAAATTGGTTTCTTCCTCTGCATGGTGCACTTGGCCTGTCCAGGCTTTGCAGATGGAGACTCTCTCACCAAAGCTCTCCTTGTTGGATAGAGTACTTGCGGCTTCTCAAAGTCTCATCAGCACTGAGAAGTGTCAGAAGTGGGACTGGGTAGTGGGAAGTACACGCAACAACGCCAGAAGTATTTCATTAAAAAAACCCCAAGAACAGTATGTTGTTAAACCAACAAAAAACTGACCATACAAAGTATCCTTCACAATTATTCCTCAAGATACATTTAGAGCAGACAAACAAAAAGCTGCTGTAAGCCAGCTCTCCAAGATAAATCCATGCTACCTAAAAATTAACTTGTAGTGTTCACACATGAAGCTGTACAGGTATACTTCACAGCAGAGGCAGCCACTTTACACCTTCTTAATGACACATTGTGATGAGATACTGATACTGAATATTTTTCCTGTGGGCAAAAAACTTAGGGAAGTCTAAAAGAGATCATTTAAGTGAATTGTTTTTGACATGTCCATTTCTGCAACTATTTGTTGCTTTTGATAAATGCCTTGAAAAAATCTTGTGACTGTGGTAGTGCACTGTAACAGATTGCCTTGGTCATCTGCCTCAGTTTCCTCATCTTGAAAGTTAAGATAATACTGAACCCTTTAGCAAACATTAATTACCTACTATTTTTTTAAAAAGCTATAGAAAAATTATGTATCACTTGGTGGTAAAAGCGCTGCAGCAAATATACATGTTACATTTGTCAGCATCAGAGGTACAGCAGCCAAACTCACCCTGGACAAAGTTACCCTCAGTTGAAGAAACGCAGAATTGTACAACTTTGTCACACAGTCAGCTGCAAATCTAACTTCAAGTTCTAGTCACAGAGGAAAGATGAAGATCTACAAATTATTCTTAAGGGAAAGCATTTTTAGCTAGTATCACAAATACAGGTATTCAGACTTTGCACAGCTGGCCACTGAACACTGCTGAAATTCAAGATTAAATCAAGCATGACCTGGAACACTGGAAGGTAAAGCAGACTGGGTTGGTTTGGATGCTTCCATGAGAAGGAAGCTATAGGCTGAAATCTTGAGTGATACCTCTTTCCAGCTTCCTAGCTAATTCTTGTTAGCATGAATGAATCATATTTAAATTGCTTTTCAATTTTACGATATTACAAGCATTAGAGAAGCATAAGTCACTTTGCTTGTTTAAATGGATGCTATTTCATGTTTACTGCCATAAGACATTGTAAATACAGTTATAGTCATTAAAAAGGACTATGAAGACACACCATTTTATTTTTGAACCACTGGTGTTCCTGTAAGTACTCAGTATCATAACTGTTTATTTTTATAAAAAATGTAATTTCTTGGGGTTTTTTTCTTCTTCACTTCTTTCCTTTTTCACTTCAGCTCTTTGCAGAAGCAATAGAGTTACAAAACCAGCCTCAGTCCTATGCTGGCTCAAGTTAGCAGCAATATTGTAAAGTAAGTTTCTGTGGCAAAAAAAATCATTAAAAGCAAAGATGACAGCTTGACTTTCAGATCACAGGCAGAGTTAGAGGGTTGGCATGTAAAGAAAAAAAATTCATATTCTTATTGGATATGGAATTCTCTGAGATAATAAATATGGAAGCCTGTAATGACATTTTGGGTCAGTCTCTTGAATATAACTAATAATCACAGTCTGCTCTTTCACGACCTTGGCTGCAGTTTACAGTGATACTTCCCAACTCACCATGGTGGCAACACAAATAAAACGTGAGATGTACAGAGGGATGTGAACAATGGGAAAAAGCAAAGAATTCTAGCAGAAATGCAGAGACGGGTGAGCATAGAAAGCTTAGACCTTTTGCCTACTTTTGTTAGCTAAATTTGGGGTTGAGAAGAGAGAGTTGCCCCTCACCCATGAGGAATGGCATTGCCCCACAGAGGGACAGGGGAAAGGGTGCCAGCCCATGGAGACACAGCCTCACCTTGACTTCAGAGCAGCACCACTGATCTAAAGTTCAAGAGTGTTGCCTGCCTTCAATGAAAAACAGGTTCCTCTACCTGAAACCTGTCTTTTAAAGTTGGCAAATCCAATGTAGCAGCACTTACAGAAAGGCCCGAGTCCCTGAAAGCTCCTGAGAGACAAACACAGTAATTTTAGAGGAAGCCTATACTTAATACTATAAACCAATTTCAAATTCAGAAAGTGTGAATACATAGTTATGTATGTGACATAGAGTCATGGATCCTCTTAAAATATAATTCTGTGATTCTACGATCCTCTTAAAATACATGCAGCTGAGTATCAGTTCTCTCATTGTCCAGTTCCCCAGTAGGTCCAATGACTACCGTGTATATAAGAATGTATTATGATCTAACAGCTTGGAAAAGGTGTCTCAAATCATTATTATTTTAAATGCAGAAGCACAAAAGCTGAAAGAATGTAATTTCAATATGAGTAGAAGTGACAAAAGAAAGCAACACACAATAAAAGTCAATACTGAAATATTAGCTAAGTTACAAACTTAAAATATTCTATTCTATTTTCTTTACATATAATACAAAGCTGCTTCATCATGTCTCCATTAGCACTTTCCATATCTTAGCTACAGTATGCTGATATGGGATTGTGTTCTGTGTGTTATGGTTGGTTACATATTTCTCAAGATAATCCACTTTGAAATTTATTAAGTAGTAAAACTAAAATTCTATAAGCTTTAATGGGATTTACACCAGGGAATTCACACTTAATATGGATGCAACACTGATGCTTAAAACTGTTGCCAGGAGAAAAAAAGACAGGCTTAATGTAGTTAAAGCAAAGCCATCACATCTTCTATTTATGTAGTCCTTCACAAGGGTAATCCTCTGTGTATTAAGGAGAGAAGAAAAAGTCACAGACTGGTTAGTATTTAAGCTTCTCTGATGCCAAGTGGGATAACTGCATTTGCCAATAAAGGGTGGTCTTATTGGTGTTGAGACTAATAAACTTTGGTAGAAGGATGGGAGGGCATTATCTTTGCTTTTCTTACAGGTCCAGAAAATGCTATTGCTCACATTTTCTACTGTATAATGCTGTACAATAACACTGCTATTGGAATATGTTCCCTGTAATATGTGTGTAGTATAATGAATACAAATTCACATTCTCCCTGTACCAGCCATTCCTCACAAACAAACTAAAGTAAAACTCCTCAGATTTTTCTCAAGAGAATATTTATCTCTATTGTTTTCAGTGTAAAATTAATTGTGGACTAGCCTCTAAATCATCTAGTTAACATGGGAGATGACTGACTTCATTTAGAAAGGCTGAGTAAGCTCTGAGCATGTGATCCTGAATTCAGTTTTCCAAGAATAAGTTTATCAGATGCAAAGTAAAAATGTAAGGTTGCTGAAGAGCTGAGATTTCAATGGAAGAGCACAGCAGGTCCTGAGTGTTGTTCAAAGGGGACCACTCAATGGCAGGTACATCAGAGTGAGGGCTCCACAGAAAAACATAGCGACCCTGGAGCTGGATGCCTTACCTGTACCAAGGAGGATTCAGTAGTTTTGTTTCAGGCTGCTGTTCTTCTGTCAGAGAATCAAATTAGGAATTTTGTAAAGTCTGAGATGTTTCTAGTGATTTACACAAGGTTTTCATTTTCTAATTCCTTCATGATTGTTCGAAGGGCTTTTATTTGATCTTATTCTGTAGAAGATTAGACCTCAATATTATACATATTTTCATTGGGACTGGTATATAAGGCTGCTAGGGCAAGACACCACCTGGGTAACATTGCTTGCTGTGAGTCAAATGTACTCCTAGAACAAAGTGCCAGGAGCAAATAATTCCACAGTGGCTGCACTCTCCAGTCAGTGGTTAGAAATAGTGTCTACATACCTCTATGGTTTGGAAAAGCAAATTATCCATCTCACAGAGCTTTCTCTTGAACACTCTAACATGCAGGGTGGGAAGAATGAATACCTCTGAACATTTATGCCATAGTCCCTTGTGGTACACTGAACCTCACGCTAAGATCGTTGAAACAAATACCACATTTCTCATCCTGTATTTCCATTTTTTGTAGTGATATTGAGGGCTATTTTACATTCAAATGCTATCTGTCTTGAATTAATTAGGATAATAAGTATGCGGTACAGTGCAACACATTTTCAGTAGCCCTTACATTGTTTTCACCCTGTGAATGCTCTTGAGGGGAAATATACCACAAGAAAAGACACATGTGAAAGGAAAATGCAGTTACACTGAGTTTTCTCTCCTACTTCCTACTTATATATCTGTCTTTATTCTTTCTACAAAATATCCACATGGCTGATGGGCCACATGAGAAAGGACAGAGAGAAATACTGAGCAAGGAAAAAAACCAAAGAAAATGTTTATTTCCTCTAAAAAACTGTGCAGCAAATGGAGAACAGGCACCACAATTTTTTCCCAATATTCAAAATTCTTTACCGTCTCCAATCATATTCACTGAGGACATAGCCCCTGCATCTGTACCTCCTTGCTAATTTACCTTGCTACACCATACTCCAGTAACCAGCTTCCCCAAATGTCCGGATCAGGCATCAGCACCTATCCAGTCATAATTCCATGCTGCTAAAATCCACATACCAGGAAATAAAGGTGCAAACAGGTTCAAATGGAAGTGAGAACAGATGCAGGAATTCACAATCTGGACAAGCACAGATATGAAATCTGTGGGCTGGCTGTCCAAGAGCAGTTTATTGTCAGCTTTATTTCCTGGTTCACGTGTCATGTTTATATATATGTATGTGTGTGTGTGTGTAACATCCACACATACACATGTATATATGCAGATATGTAAGTGTATATATATGCTTTTCTTCTCAAGTTTGTACCTGTATTACCCTCAAATATACAATTAAATTATCATAAGCTTCACTGTATTATTAAAAATGCTACTTACAGGTTTCTATACATTTCATTGCATCCCTTTTAAAATAAATTCAAGAAATTATTTTTACTTCTTTTTGCAATTAATTTTAGTTGAATATTCATCCTTAATGGAATTAATATTTAACAGATTTCTGTAATCTGTCCAAGAATGTTTGCTAAAGAACAGTATTATTTCTACCGTTGCATTTGAAGCAAGAAATCCTTGATCTCTGAGAAACTGAAAAAATTGGCATTTCACAACCGAATATTAGACCATATCCTCGTACAATGCTCCTGAAACATGCAAACGTACCCACACATCTGGGAAGCTGTTTCTATAAAATCTCTCTCATGCAAGTAATCCTTAGTCAGCCTTTAGTCAAATTCCAACTATTCAACAAAGGTCTTAATTTCCTGAAAAGTCAACATTTTCTTTCAGAGATAGTGGCTGGAGAGTCAGGTGATGGAATAGAAATGCTGAAATAAAAATGCTAAATCAAGAATTTAAGAGCGAATGCATATTACTCAATTAAATTCCTTTGCATTTTTTTCCATTTTGCCAAGACATATTTTTCAATAATTTTTACATCTGGGAGCAAAAAACTCCTCATCACTTGAAAGCCAGTACATAATTAGCAACAAACACATCTTTTGTCCTGTAACAACTTACTATTTTACCAAAGGGAAACAACACTTTAGTCTTCTGTCAGAATTAACTGACCTTTATGAACAACTATGAATAAAAATATTTTATGCTTTGGGGGCTTCTAAATATTATTGTTCTCTGTATTTTCAGCTCTCATACATACAAAAATTTATCTAGAATAATTCTGCTCTGAGAAGGTATGAATATTAAACACTATGATCTGTACATTCATGACATCAGACATCCACTGTCAGAAAATGGGAAACTTTCATGCAAACCGCAGAGACTTGTGGCAATTACCTCTATCTTTCTTGATCTTTCCAGAGCAAGCAAAGAAATGGCAGAACAGTACAAAGACTCTTTTTTTTTAAGGGCTATTATTGCTAGTTGATGGAAAGTTGTCTTCAGCATTACAATGATGGTTATAAGCCACGCATGGATGTCGTGCAACCAACTAAAAATATATTAGACTGGATTTCCTTGTTAAATCACAGTAATCCCTCCTCTTGATCCACTCTGTTTATTTGAGCTGACTTCAAATACAGTTCCATTTATGGTCTGTATTTAGCCCTATAAATACGGTAGTTAAAATAATTTCTATACAAAATCTGTAGAGACATTTAGGATCTTTCCCTATTATCAGGAAAAACATAAGGTAATGTTATTTGAGGAGAGGGGACAGTCACTGGAAATGCAAATTGGACAGTTACTTGGATGCTCACTTCCACGAGCGAGTATATTTTCCCCCTCTGTCATGCCCCAATATTTGCTGTATTCTTGGCACGTCCTCCAACCCTCAGAAAGTAGACTGAGAGTAGAAACTTAGTTTTTCGACTCATCGTTATTGAGGAAGCCTCCTGAAAACTCTACTTCATCCTTGCCATGGGTGCAGCAGGGAGTCCACTTCTTTCAGGACTATCACAATATTTTGAAGCCTTTCTTTTTCAATGTTCTTGTCAGCTCACCCCACTATGTGGATTTCCAGAAAGGGTCGGGGCAGGGGTTCCCCATAATGGTGCCTTGCAGACACTTCCTTGCTTACACGCAAATGCTTGAGGTGACTCTGCTTAAGCCCTGTTTTGTTGATTATGCTTTCCTTTCATTCACATCACTCCAGGCCCTTGCAAAAGACCCAAGTAGCACAGTCTTCTAGCTGCTGTAGTCCTTTTTTTACATAGGCCCAAAGTAAAAAGTCCCAAAGCCTCTGACCGGACATTTCCAAACTACTTCCAAGCCTCACCTGGAAGATCTGCCTTGCTACCACATTTCAGAGCTCTGCCCTGTTCACAGAGGTCCCTTCCAACCCGAACATTCTGTGATCTTCTGTGATTGCGGATGCCCGATTACCACGCTTGAAGAACATCAGCACACCTACAGTACAGCTCGACTCTCACACCTTCTACATCCTACATTCCCATGGGATTTTCTTTAGCTAACCCAAATAGCCCATCTGCCTTGCATGCAGTTAGAATGTGAAGAATCCTTCTGTTACACAAATCTGATCATTACACTGTTGGTCCTACATATTTATGGTGCTAGAACAGTTGCCTCAGATTTAAATCTCCTTTGCTTCCACATGCTGTACTAGTAACCCTAAAATGGATTTTCTGCTTTCTAAGTAGGCTGTGATCCAAGCTATGAATTGACCATGATGTGCAGTTAGATGACATCTCAATATGACATCAAATAGTCTCTTTAGGGTACACAGTCTGCAGTAACGTACACCAAGAACTAGCTGGAGCAGGACTGAAAGTTGGGTATTAGCTGAGCATCCTCAGCAGTGCAGCTCTCAGAGAACAAATTACTGTATCTAGAAGAAAATACTGCTTTCTAAATGCTTGACCAACTGCTGAGAAAAATTGGAAGGTGAGAGGAACAGATGGTTCTCTCTCAGACCAGGGAAGACTGAACGGAGACAGTAAGACTGAGAGCAAGTGTAAAAAACTAATACCTGAACTTGCTTCCCTCATCTTCCTCTCCTCCCCCTCTTCTCCCAGAGAATCTAAATAATGCAATTTTGGAATAACTAGTATGACTGCAGAAGTAATCAAAAGAGTACCAGAGCCTGGAGAAAAAGCCTTCAGCCCATGAGAACTGCACTCACAGAGCCGCACTCAATCCTTCCAAAATGCTCAGTAAGTGAAAATAGGTTTCTGGAATAAAATAATTACTACCAGTTTAGGCTTAGATCTTTGCTCTGGAGCTGACATCAGAGGTCAGATTAGATACAGACTTCATTCAAGAGGAGTCTACAATGGAGATTTAAATAATCTCCTTTTCCTTGAAAGCTATTTTTAATATCAGATAACCAATATATCAGCTGTTTTGCAAAATAATGTTTCTATACACGTAGCTGTATCAATTATTTGTATCTGTGAAGGTAGCTGACTTGATTTTCTAATCCGAACATTTTTCAAACATGATTTCTTGGTCTAAAAGGTGCTCTCTTTAAGATCACCATTGTAGAAGTGAAAGTTTCCCATTTACTAGCTGGCAGCATAGTCAGAATATGCTTTGAGCTGACTAGATGTATTATCACCTGTCAGCTATTTAGAGCTCCTATTAAGTTAGAAGATAGACCGCACTAAGTCGGGGAAAACTACATCTGCTTCCAGACATCAAACTGACGTTTCCTGGAAAGAAAATGCCCCACCTGTTCACTATAGTCTTTGGAGCTGCCAGTAGGGAAAGCAGACATTATTTTCAGGATAACCAACTGAAAACAGATTAGCAAATATTAAAACTTTGCCACTACATTATTAACTCCAGTACGTTACTCAGGACTGGAAGCATTTGTATTAAATATGGCACATGCTGGAAATTATTCAAAAGAACAAATCAGATACAGGAATAAGGCCAGTAACAATGACTCCGGGGGGAAAAAAATGCCCTGAAATGAATGGATTCCTATTTTCCTAGTACTTTGAATAGGAACTGTCTTCTCATTGATGCTTAGCACTTTCATATAACGTGGCCAATGTTTTATTGATCTATGAGTCTAAGAATCCCAGAGTCTGGTTTTATGTGATGTAGCAATGAAAATAATTGCAGGTAAGCAGCTTCTTATGTCTCTGCAGATAATTTGTCAGACTCGTGAGCCAGTATTGAGATGTCATCAGGAACTCAATCAGATCACTAAAATCATTGGTTCAAATTTCTTAATTTGAATTATATCTCCCGAAATGTCTTTCCGGCTGATCAAAGACGGAGCCTGCTAAGTAACAGCTTCAGCATTTCTTCTTGTGATTGAAATCCTAAGAACAGTTATAAATACTAGAAAGTGGAATGTCTGGGCCATAGAATATATTCAGCAATGTGACTCTTGTTATATTAAAAATTTCCATGGGCATCAAGTGAAATAGAGGTAAGGAATGTTTTGCCTATAGAACCCAAAGCAAATGAAAGCAGGCATTTTAGCAGGATTTAGTACTTAGTAATTAGTATATAGTATTTAGTATTTAGTTTACATTGATTTCAAAGACAGACAATTAATTCACTAACAGTTCTGCATATTTTTAAACAATTTAATTTTTAAACATTATAGAAAAATGACACTAACATATTTGTGAAAACTAGCACACTAACTAGTTAGATCAGGCAAAAAGAATATAAATAAGTACATGGTAATAAAAAGTAAATATGTTTCAAGAGCCAAGAGTGTAGGATTTAAAGAATTTCTGGCTTCATAAAATATAACTCGCTTTCAGCATTTTAGAAATCAATCTTGTCAATGGATTTCATGTTCAAAGGACTGCAAGCATGAATCACAGATTTGACAGTACCAAATTTCTTGACTGTACCCAGGAAGCTATATTTGTGTTTGGTTAACTGAAAAAGTGTTTCATTTAAATAAAACCCCTGTCTAGTACAATCACCTTTCTCCCCAATCCCCACTCTCAAGTCCCCACCCCCAACCTTGCTGTTCTTAAAATTATCAGGAAGATACTAAGCTATCTCCAAAAAGCTGTCTGCGAAGGGTAGGTGGCAATTGTGATGTTAAAAACCAATTTTTATTTTGAAACCCTGCATTGCTTACAGCTTCATCATTCTGAGCATCATGTTCTTTAACTGTAATATTGCAATTCTGGTTTCTAATGGATCTTATTTCAGGGTCACACTTGTATCATTCCCAATTGGATTTTGAAATGCAGCTCTTCTTGCTGTGGAATTTCAAAGTTTTAAGTTATTAAAATTGTATGTCTTTGTATATTTGCTATTGATATAATACAGTGAAGTAATTTCTTTGAGGCAATTATAGTCCTCTGAAGTTAAGGCTTTGTTGCAACCACCAGAATGAAATCTGAATGCCTTTTAGAATTTGCTCAGAATTTTCTTCTGCTGTATACCCTGAACTGGGAAAAACGTTAGCAAATCAATTGATTTAGTGGTTGCACATCTATGTGAGTACCCACGAAAGATGAAAATTAAATTTTTCTTTTGTATGTAATGTTTTAAAATAGGGACTAAAAGATAACAAGGTGTTCCTACTCTATCAGTTCTTCACAAAGAACTGCATGCATTTTACTATTTTATATGAATTATGAAATCCTTATTCAAGGGAGCTCTCAAACAGTAGGCAAGAACAATAACAAACCCCATATATTTTCCTAGTATTTCTAATGAATGGACTAGTGGTATAGTTAATAAATGGGACAATTTCATTATCTTTCCTGTTCAGGAGGTTAATTTAACTCTATATTCTTGTAACTAAAAGCAGATTTTTTTAGATTAAACTAACTTTCCAGCATTCTGGTTAATTTGTAAGCAAAAATTATTTTCACTCCCCCCCTTTTTTTTTTTAATAGAACAGATTTCTGTATGTAACTGTTGGGACACAAATCACCTGCAGAGTATTTGCAGAGTAAGACAAATATTTCTTGTTCTGCAATGAATTCATCAAAAATGTTTCTCAGAACCTTAAATCCCTAATTCAAGGGCAGAAATCCAGCTAGATTTGTACTGCAATCCTTTATGATCTCTTTGTAAGATCCTTGCAGACCTTTAAGATATCTTGATTTTATAAACCCTCTACCAATTACTAACTTGACTCTGGATTTCAATTAGGATTCATGTTCTTGGTGCACTACGTTGATAAGTAACTCCGCTTAATCCTGTAATTGCAAGTAAAAAAAAAATCTCTTTGTGTTACTGTTTGATCATCATTCCTTAGAAAATATTATATCTTACTTCATGATAAGCAGCAAATGACCATCCAGTAATAAACATCAGTTAAGAAAAGAACATACAAATATTTTTGGCTGTTATCTTTGATATTTTTAAAATTTGTCTTGGTTCACAATGAAATAATGATACTTAAGTAGAACTCTAAGAAAGTGACAGCTTGATTAAAAAAATTGTCTTTGATTTTGAAGGGTTTGAAATTTTTATTTCAAATACATTGAAGGAGATTTTTAAACAAAAAAGTATCACTGAAGAATACTGACAGCTTTCACCCAGAGGATGCAGAAAAAATGATGTGAACTACTTCAGTCAAAAAAAAAAAAAAATCAGCAGCTGCACTTTCCTTAAACAATGTTATGTGATAAAATAAATAATTTTATATGCATAATGTTAGTATATAATATATTTACACAGAAATGCATGTATGTACATATATATAAAATTTTCTATTTCTCATTATTAAAGTCTTTTGGAAAGTTTGTTCTTAGCAGATGCATTATGTTCTGTTTGTTTCCAAAAACTGAAAAAGAGATGCAACACTAATACCAGTCCTCCCAAGTTGCAATGAATTATGCTTTACATTTAAGAAATATTAGTTTAGTTTACTAGATGTAGAAGAGTTTAGAAATTCTCCTAAATCTGCATTTCTAGGATTCTAGATAATCCTAGAACACTTCAAAATGGTTGAGGCTTGACACTGTGAATACACATCCAGAATAATGCGAGTACCTAGTTGCATTTTTCCATAATTCTCTACCTTGGGCATGTTTTGAGCAAACTTTCAGATGAACAGGCTTGAGTAATGCAAAGCCTATTTGAATGTCAATATGAAGTCTTCATGCTCCATTACTTGTGTTTTGGTGGGCTCAGTTAAACAAATCAGGAAACAGAAATGTGAGATCTAATTGACGAGTCACAAATAAGCATACAGGTCAGATTCCAAACTCCAACTTTGCAATGTGATGGATGAAATTTTAGAGAACTGCAGCCAATCTAAGAACCTCTTAATACAAAATTTGACCAGTGTTGACTTTTCTCAAATTACTGGATATATTTCATTGCTAAATAATTACCAACCCCAGTGCCACATTCACAGAATCATATGAAAATAGGACTAGAAGGGATGTGACATCTCCCTTTTGCCTTCTTCTAAAGAAATTTCAAACACTATTTTTCACTGTTTGTGAAATAAAATTCTTCCTTGCTGAGCAGTCAAGCTGTCACTTCCAATATTTTAAAAGGACTTTTAGGCTGAATTTTACTTCAGATTCCTTTGCTAACCAACACTGCTCAAGAAGCTAAGGTGTACTCTAATGTGAAATGCCACACAGTAAAACAGACACAATTCTCACCTTAAGTGAGGCACTAAGATGCCACTGTATTACCTAGAATTTCTACAGTTGTGTTGATGTGCAGCTCTTCTGTCCTGCTGCATACCCTGCAAACATTTAGAAAATAAAGGCCTGGTAGTAGAGAGCTTGAGCTTTCATTTTTGAGTCCAAATGCTGCATTTCAATATGCTTTTTAGAGACAGCTTTACAATCCTCCAAATTATAGCCAGCCATACTGCCAGACTAAGACAGAGGAAGAAGCAGCTCTGCAAAAATGCAAAGGAAAAAAAACCAACATACAGTAGATATTGCTAGCCTAGCCCACTGGGAATATATTGTTGGTCACAGCATGGATCTAACACTGCGGGGTATATTTACAGCATGGGGTATGGAGAACTACACACACAAACAATCGTGAGAACAGTATATTTTTTCTTATGGGAAATGCATTGAAAATTGACCCTGTTGCGATGTAAATGGGGAACTGGGTTGTTGTGGAAAGTTTAAGGGTTTGTGTGCTTTTTAAGTGTTCTTCTTAAGTGATCAAAAGTCTCTCTGAGTCACAACAGTCAAAGCTGGCAAAGACCACATATTGCTCTAATTCTGGTCTTCATGACATCTTGCAGAGATTAATGCTTGAAAGATATTATTAGAACTTTTTATTCCTTTATCCCAAACTGACACCATATGAAAAGCTTTCCATGATAGCTCTTCAATATCTTCTCTTTTAATTTTTGAAGCTATACCATGTAAATTAAACTGAGAAAATCACATCAAATCTAAAAAAAAGAGCTAATACGCACTACATACAGACACTTCAACACCTGCCATATCCTCTCTTGATCAGGTAGTAGAATAATCACTCTACCCTTTGAAGTATGAGTGCTTCAGCCTTCAGTTTTACATTGCTTCCTCTCTGCTTCTTTCTTTCCCCATGGAACTGCTGAGTCTATGTTTACAAAGCTTCTTACGTACATGATAAGACCGAACAATATTACAATTCTCCTAATCAGTCGGACACGGTACTTTCAGGGCCTTCTTATCACAGTTTAGTCTAGCAGCGTAAGGCAAGGTTGATGGAATTGTGTCTGTTCTGAACATCTCCAGGAAAGCATCCCTGGCAGAGATTCTTTACACCGTGAGATAGCTAGCGACAAATGAACAGACTGCCATGGGCATACACCAGCATGTCGTAAGGGACTGATCTATATCACCACTGAACACTTCCTTGACTTCCAGAGGCTCTGGTAGTAAAGAGTGGATTTCTAAATTAGTTCCTCAAGGAAAGGTTTCTCTTCAGAAACCTTTTGCAACCTTGCTTCTTCATTTGAATTAACCACACTAAGCCCATTGCTGTACTATCAATATTGATAATTTCAAGGTATATATGTATTTCCAGCAAGCACAATAACACTAATTTTTTGTGGTATTACTTCTTTGTTGTAGTAAAACATTATTTTATGGCAAAATAACCCCCCCCCATCTCCTAGTTCCATAGAGGAAAAGACTTTTGTAACAGATAAAGTAAAAAAATATGTATGTCTTTCCTTTAACTATCAAAAGGAAATATTGTACCAGAAGCCTAATAGAGAAAAGATGCCTCTAAGTCATCGTTGATAGTGTTCTACAGCTCAGTATGTATTTCAAATTGCTCACACAGCAAAATAAGTGTATTGATCAGTCATCCATGCCATTATTTAAACAAGGAAAACATGTCTTCTTTCACCAAAAACACTTCAGAAAAGTGAATCTGAAATACTGTGCCATTTTCAAATATCAAAACTGGGATATATGGAAAGTTGAAATGCTTGCAAAACTTACCACAGTGACAAAATTCAATGTGAATTAAACCTCGATGTCCTGACTCTTTAAGCAGTAGAGCAATCTGAATACAAGAGCTGGCACGTAAATTGAGTAGGAAGATGCATTTTCACATAGTCATTTTCTCCAAGAGGAAATGAATATTATCTTCCGTTTTCCAGTTAAAAAATACAGTGAAGATTACTCATCCTTAAAAGAGATGTTAGCACAATACTTACTGGTAATGTAGAAGCAATAATAGTTGACATAAGTGCAGAAGTGTTATGAAAACATGCCTTGTATATCAACAATGTGAAAAAAACCTATTGTATTTCAAAAAAATTAAAAGCTTAATTTCTGCTTACTTAAGCACATGTAGAATTTTTATACACAGATTAGAAGTTAACAGTACACTGCATCAGTATCCATAATTTACGTATGTGGTGTAAATATATGTCTATTGGAACTTCCACTTATGAATTAAATACAATCACAGTTAAAGTCTTGTTTATCTTGGCTTAGATCTTCAACAAATAGTAAAAGTCCTGCCTACAGATGAGTTGGTAAGTGGGTGTTCACTGCTTCACAGTTACCCGCTGAAAGCTCAATGTATCTCAGAAGCCACAGAAACAGACACAGTAAGCAAAAATGAATCTTTTATGTGTTTATGATTATTAATGGTGCAACACACAATAAATTTCCAGCGCTATACAGAGCTAAAACGCTTATTGGAAGAGGAGTCTCTGAGCTACAGAAAGTCCTCCTTCAACAGACTAATCTCTTTTCAAGGCAACTACTGCATCTCTCTTGTCAACCAGTTTAATAACTGCTGTAACTCAAGAAGATGCAATACTCTGGTCAGTGAGCAAAAAGGCTCAAAAGCCTTCCTAGGTTACAATATATATCATAATCTCATTTGAAGATCTATTTCTATCTCCTCCACTTTCTTGTCTATATTATAATAAAAATCTGACAGACCAACGTGTTCTCAAAGATCTGAATAAGCATTTTAAATGAAAAGTCATTATCTAGAATATTGACTAGCATGAGGAGAGCATTTAAATACTTCAGGTCTTGGCAGACATCAATAATCTCACAAAAATGGCACCTGTCTGCAAGTGTTGCATACCAGCCTTGCTGCATTAAAATCAATAAATTTATGACTATTTCCAGCAGACAGGAATCTGGCCCAGAGAAAGTATAGTTCAGCGTATCACAGTACCAGTTCAAGCACAGCTAAAGACAGTGCTAATGGTACTTCAAAAACAAGGAAAAGCTTTTGTACTTTTTGCCTTGGAAGTATGGTTTGTGTCTGCAGGTAAAAAAAATAAAATCCTTTTACATTTCATTTTCAGTAAGAGGCTTACAGCTGTTAAGAGTCATGAATTATTACTTATGATAACACAGTAATGAAAAAATTGTTGAAAAACAGATCCCACAACTTAAATTTCCAGTTAGACAGAAAGTTATTTTTTGAATAATGATTTGTTCAGCACAGCATCTGTTATGAGGACACGTGAAAAGTGACAGGAGAAGGAGACTATCTTGTTAACACATCAAGGATGAGCACAACTGTCTTTCAAACCAGTGCTCTTTTTATCTGAATGCAGTACAAGAACATTGAACATTGTCTGGACAAAGGATGGCTCCCTCTCTCCTCTCCCACTTATTCCTTCTTTCCATCAATCTTCTGATTCATATACACATTTGAAAAATAATCTGTGTTTGCAGAGACGGATGTTTGTCTTTGTGTCCTTAAATTCCACATTTTTGTGCAACCTACAGAGTGCTGTCTTTGGTCCAACATCGTAGAAATAGGTTTAGAGCCTAAACGAACTGCAGGAAATTCCCACGAAGGTATGGGAGCAACCAACAAGATTTTGGCCTTGAGTTTCTAACATACAGCTTGGCTGCTGTTACCTGGCAAAATAAGGGGAAAGGGTATCAGACTGGCCCTCAGGAATCCCAGGCCCGGGAGGTAAGAGAAGAAGCCTACAGAGAGGACGACTTTCCCTTGGTCGAGGAGGACTGTGTGAGGGATCGCTTAAGCGATCTG